>Ga0099848_1001613_pt1 | contig 10566 bp, 11 predicted proteins | sample CB_VirMetaG_3_FD_78179 | JGI IMG/M metagenome (GOLD analysis project Ga0099848, IMG submission 78179) | Freshwater to marine saline gradient viral communities from Chesapeake Bay - CB_1508_1S Viral MetaG | ecosystem: Environmental > Aquatic > Marine > Coastal | place: USA: Chesapeake Bay... | reverse complement strand
TTCATGCCAATTTCTTTCAGAACCAAAGCTGTCTCTAACATCCATTAAGCTCTCAATTTTAGCTAAGGTGGTTTCATCTTCTAAAAATTCAGAAAAATCATCTAAACCTAACTCTTCATTTAATAATGAATAAGCCTCAGCATGGATAGTTTCCATAGCCCCAAAAGTAGTTGCCATTGCAATAATTTCTGGTTTTCTAAACCAGTGAGTAACTAAACCAGTCCAATAATCATTAACTACAGTTTCTGTTTGAGCAAATTCTTTTAAGATAGAGCCAATTATATTTTTTTCAGTTTCTGATAGATTTTGTTTCCAATCATTAATATCAGACATCATTGGGACTTCTGTGTGAAGCCAGTGTGCTTGATGTTGTTTGAGCCAATATTCTGAGGCTTTAGGGTATTCAAAAGGTTTATAGACAATTCGTTCCTGTGTTATATCTTTTTTCATTTTTAAAGTTAAAAGTTAAGAATTAGATAGGGCAAAAAACTTACTTGATAGTTGTTTTTTATCTATACTATCAATTTGTGAGAAATTAGTAGGTGTTATTGTATCATTATCTTCATCATCATCATTATAATCAGATAATTCAAAATGCCCAGTTGATATATCAACTTTAACTCCATAAGTCATACCATCAGTCCCATATCTATTTTTCATAATATGTAATCTTCCAGTACCATTTACTTTATCTTTTCGTTTTCTAGATAAGGACATTGCTAAATCTGTAATCATAATTTTATCATATGAACCGGCTGCTTTGTCTCCCTCAATAATATCATCTTTAGCTCCTGCTCTGTTTACTTGTGAAACAGACCATACAGGAATATTTAATTGACGAGCAAGACCTTTAGTGCTAATATAAATATCATCTATCTCCCCTTTACGATCTGCTGATTTTTTTCTTGTTGATAATAAATCAACATAATCTATAAGAATTAAATCAGGTTTAAAATCTAAATCAGTACATTTTTGGATATGAGATTCAATAGTTGAGATAGATGCTCTCATAGGTGGATATTCTTTAATAATAAGATTACCTGGAAGAGTAGAGATTCTTTGTTCTACCTTAGTTCTATGTTGAGTAATATCACTTACATTAATTCCTGTGAAACAAGCATCATATCTTCTACCTACATATTCTGAACCTAACTCTAAAGTATAATGAATAACATTAAATCCTTGTTCTACAGCAAATGCACCTAATGCTACTAAAGACCAACTTTTACCACCACCTGGATTTCCAAAAACTAGACCAAAGTCACCTCCACCTAATCCACCTTGAGTAATCTCATTTATATCTCTCCAAGGAGTAGGAACTGTTTTTCTATGTTCTTCTCTATATCGATACTCAGTATCTTTATTATACTCATGACCTATATCTTTATCTTGTCCTGCTTTTAAAGCATTATCAACTAAACCTCTAATAGCATCATACTCTCCAGCATTTAATAAATCTACTGAGTTTAGGAGAGCTTTCTTTAATTGTTGGTTTTTACAAAAATTAGAAAACTCTTGTCCGATATATTCAAGATCATCTTCAGAGGCTATATATGCTTCTTTTAATTGTTCTTTAATAGAAATTTGAAGTACTTCATTTTTAAGTTTTTTCAATTCTACTTTTAATACCTCCATAGATGGGGGGCAATGATACTTATCATAATAAACAAGTATCTGTTTAACAATCCAATTATGTGCTTGGTTTTCAAAATAATCTTCTGAGATTATATCATGGATTGTTTGAAGAAATTTTTTATCTGTTAATAAACAAGAAATTGCTTTAATTTGAAAACCTGTACCATAACTTGAGAGTGTATTTAATGTCATAACTTTTTATTTTATTTTAAATTTTCAAATGTATTTTTTAACCAAAATTCAACATTCCTAATAACTTTACCTATTCCGTCTCGATTATATAAATCAATAAAATCTCTATTTCTTAATTCATTAGTAGGTTCTTTTATCTGTTCTTCTAAATATTCCTTATCACTATCTTTTAACATTGGATTATGTAAATTCATAATTTTATAATACTTTTGAATATTTGATTCATCCATAAGCATTCTAGAATAAACAATGTTATCCTTATAATTATTTTCACATTTTTCTAATATATCATCTAAAGATTGGGGCTTCAAACTTAGTTCTGGGAATAGTTTAGGAATTTTTTTAGGGCCTAACCCTTTAACTCCTTTGATTTTATCTGATGAATCACCAATTAAAGTTTTATATATGATAAAATTTTCAGGCAACACACCAAATTTGTCAAACACGGTTTGAGGTGTATATAGTGCTTTTTCTATTGGTCTATAAACAGTAATGTTATTATTAACCAATTGTAAAAAATCCTTATCACTTGAAGTAATAATTACTTTTGAGTTATATTTTTTATCTAAAGTAGTAGCTAAATGAGCAATAATATCATCAGCTTCTGCTTTTTCTAATGAAATAGTTTTAACTGGAAGGCATTGGAGATAATGAGTTAGTCTAACTAATTGATTAAATTTAGCTTCATCTTCATCATTCTTATCATCAAAAACTTCCCAATTTACTCTGATCAAATCTCTACTTTCCTTATATTCAGATACTAGATTTTTTCTATTAACAGTAGAACCAGGACCATCAAAAATAATATAAACACTTGTTGGTTTAAATTGATTAATTAGGAACCCTAGGGATCTGAGAAAACCACTCAGACCCCCTATATGTGTTCCTTCAGAATTAAGATAATTCAGAACCGCAAAGTTTCTAAAAAATAAATTCAATCCATCAATTAATAATACTCTGTCTGTTGGATTTTGAGCAGACGTTGGCTCATCCTCAACAATTGTATTGAGAATTTTCAAATATTCTTTTTTCGACATAATTAATCTGGTTCTTGTGTAAATTCTGAGATTGAATCGAGTGGTGCATCTTCTTCAATAATAGTGAAATCACCTCCTCCTAATATTCTACTCCATTCTTCAGTATGATTTGCTTTGTAATCTTTAAGAGATTTATCAGTATCTAAAATGAACCCATGTGGAGTCATAATAATTCTACCTCTTGTAGTTACACCATTTATATGGTTTTTATCAATTTGAAGATTAGTACGTTTAGCAAATTCTACCTGTTTACCATCCTTGATTGCTTTAATCTTAGAAGTACCAGCATTAGAAATGTTACCAAATGTTACAACAAACGTAGCATCAAACCACATAGCAAACCCTCCTTTATTCATTAATTTAGGTTGACTCATTGGTGTTTCAGCTTTAGCAGTCCATACTTTATTAACACAAACTAAAGTATTAGTATATGGAGATGATTCTTTTCTAGATAAAGTAATCATTTGGTTAACTCCATTTCCAAATTGTGTTGACATTGCACCTGCATTCCACTCATTGTTGTTTTTATTAGATTTTACAGACATTTCACAAGGTACTGAACCTATTGAATCCCATAAGAATAACAAATCATATGGTAGGTTTCCTTTTTTCTGTTCATCTAATAAATCTAGAATAAAGTGGGCTACATCTTCAATAGTATGAAGTGTTTCTCTGTCAGCATATACAAAAAATCCTTCATAATCTTCAATCTCACCATCCTCATTCTTAACTTCTTCTACTTCAAACCCCATTTGAACTGCGTGTTCCCAATTCCATTTCATCTCAGTAATGATAAATACTGGGAGTACTTTTGCTTTTTGAGCAGCTACAGCAGATTCAATTAATGCTGTAGTTTTCCCAGTATCCGAGTGTCCCCTTAGGAGCACAATGTGCCCTAAGGGAATACCAGGTACTGATGTTATTTCTTGAAATGCTGGGGAGAGAGGTAACCATTTTTGATCTTTAAATTTAACATTGTTTTTAAGACCTTTTTTATCTTTAAAACTATTTAAGTTAAATTTTGATTTTAATTCTGCGCTAACTGCTTCTGTAACTGATTTCTTTTTACCTCTTGCCATAACTTATTAAAATGGTAAATCGTCATTATCATTATTTTCATCAAACATAGCATCAAATTTATCTACTTTGCTAACTTTTTTAGCAATATCTAGTTTATAATTTGATTTGCTTGAAGATGAATCAGTTACTTCTTCATCAATAATTTCACCTTCTTCATAAGATTCTTCTTCATCTTCTTCAGGAGTCAACCACTTCTCTAAAGCATCTTTCATTTCTTCAAAAGTATACTTTTTAAAGATGCTAGATGGATCTGGTTGATTTTCTAACCAATCTTTAACTTTATCTGAATCTTCTGATAGTGGAGTGATTTTAGTACGTGGACGAAGACTAGATTTATTATACTGTGTTCCTGTTACTTCAGGCCCTACAGTATCTACTGTGAAGTCACGACCTTCAACAATATCAGTAAAATCACCAATATCATCATCATCAGCCATTCCTAAAAAATCCATATAAGTAGTTTTTCCAAACTGCCATAAACGAACTCCTTTATCTTCTTCTCCTCTAATAATTACAGGAACGAAAACTCTCATTTTAGGGTCAAGCTGTTTAGCTAATCTCCAATTTTCCTTATCATTGGATTGACGAAGTTGTCTAGCAAATTCTGCTATTGGATCTTTCTCTCCAAATGAAGTTGGAGATATCATTACTTTATTAGTAATTCCATAATGAAAAAACAACTCTTTAAAAGGATTAGCTTTGTTAAAAGTAGAAGGAACAATCCTAATTTGTGTTTTCCCTACTGGTGGTTTCCAGAAGATTTTATCATAATCAACTTTTTTACCCTTAGGTTTTTGCTGCATTGACTGCAGTTTGTTTTTGATAGCATTTAAATCCATAAATGTAATTTATATTATTTAATTATTAAATTGGAATTAAAGATAAGAAAAGAGGACTAAAAAGCCAAATTAAACTTCAAGGATTTTATATAATCTTGTGTTTAATTGTTTTAACTCATTTTGTTGAGTAAGTAAGATACAATTTCTGTAATGTTGCCAATTCACTCTATAAGAAGTATCAACAATACCATTATTTAAACCTTTGATTAATTCATTTAAGGCATTAATAGTATATAGAGTATTTGATTCTTTTTTTCTATGGACTAAAATTGTATTTTCTGGGAAGTTTTTTGTGGAAGGATCTAAATTATAAGTACAAACATATTCATCATTGCTTTTAATATAGAGGATAAAAATTTTATTGTTAAGCAAGGTATAGTCATATTGAAGTTTATCTATTAAAGAATCAAGATCCTGGAAGGAAGAGAAAGTACAGAACAGTTTATTCATTAGATCATCCCAAATTGAGGTATAATCATACATATTATAAGAGTTTGAGAGAATCATAGCTTTTTCCATAACTTATTTTTATTTGTAATCCTTTTTCTTCAAAGATAGATTTTATATCATTTAGTAATGATTTATCATTTTTGTCTAAATCAAATAAAAATGAATCATATATATAATGAATTATTTCTGTTTTCTTACTATTTAATAACTTTATAATCTTTAGAAGTATACAAACATTATTTGATGTTTCAAAGTTTTGTAACACATAATTTAAAAGTTTTTGTGGATTCATATTTTCTAAATCCTTTTTATAATATTTGTATTTTGAAATTGGACATTCTATCCAACCCTGATATTGAAAGGTATCCCATAAATCTTCTACATACAGATTAAGTTTTTTAAAGAATTCTAAATCTTTATACTCTTCAAAAACTCCTCCATAGAGTTGTTTAAATGTTAGTTCTTTTGAAGTTTTATAATCAACGTTATATAGTTTTGAAAAATGAGAATGAATATCAATACAGCCAAAGTCATATCCTATCAATTTAGATATTAATACAACGTGATATGCACTTATATCAACCTCTAATAACATATCATTCCGCGGAATAATATTTTTCTTTATTTCACTATCTTTAGGCAAAGCCATAAAATTTATCCCTTTAAATGTATTAGAAGGTCTAGTAGTAATATGAGATAAATTAAATTTTGTATAGAGGGGACCATTGTTAGTATTTAATCCATTTTGTTCAATCCAATGAAACACATTAGTATAATAAGTGTTGTAAAATTTATTTACATTTTTACCTAATAAATGTCTAATCTGTTCATACCTAAAATCAGATTGTTCATATAATTTGGATATAGGAATTATATTATTATTTACTTTATGGTACAAAGGTAAAGATGTTTCCTCTAAAGTAAATCTTTCTATAAATTTAATATCTATAACATTTTTATGAGTAAAATAATATAAAAAATCTTTTTTATCTAAAGTATAAAGAGTTTGGAAAGTATCTAATACTTCTTGTATTAGGTTTATATTTACATCTTTAACATCATTATGATAATTTGATATGACATACCCTTTAACATGATTAACGGGTCTAATATAAACTATACTAACATTATTCTCCGCAGAATGTAATGATTTATCTATAGGAATAATATCAACAAAAGCTTCAGTAAATTTTTTAGATTTAAATTTTTCTAATTGACTATTATTTTCAAGTATCCAAAACATAGCCTTAATATATAGAATTCATTAATAAAAGCCAAATTAAGATTGACCATTTATAGTATCTATATTAGACTTAATAATTCCATTAAAACTAGCTAAATTAGCTATTGTGACTCCATCTATATTTAAAATTCCTGGGAGAATAACAGGTGGGGCAGGAGCTGATATTTTATTAATCCCAATAGATCTAACAACATCTCCTTTAACTAATGTAATATTACCTATTCCTATAGTTCTATTTATGTCTCCTTTATTTAATGTTACTTTAGCCATTATTCAGTTACCTGTAGATTAGAGAATATAGCAAATGAAGAGCCTGTTGGATGACCATCACCTTGTAGTAAGGATACATTAAGTAATGTGTCAATAGTTGAGGAACCATTCACTGTTATTGTTTGCCAAGCTCCAGTTTGGTCTCCTGTTCCAGAAGCTTGAACCGATATAGGTGTAAAGTCAGAGTCGGTTTCATCTGGGTAGCTCGAACTAATAATAAGTTGAGGAGGTACTGATGTAACATTGTATTTAACTCCAACAGAGGCTGTAAAGGGCTGAGATGCTGATACAGGCATATCAAAATTTATACCTCCATACCCATCAATTCTTATTGAAAACTCACTACCTGATACATTTGATACATCAATTGATTGGGTGTTATTTAAGAAATATGGTCCTGGATTGAGCCAAGCATCTTGTTTAATTGGTTTTCCTGCTGCATCAATTGGTGGGATTCCCCAGTTTAATGTTGGGTGAGAACCACCCGTACCTGATGTACCTTCATATGCCGTTGGTAGGTAAGGATTAGTTACTCCACTTGGTTTGACTCCTAAAGATATTAAGTTGGTATCAGCGGTACCAGAAGGCATCGTATTTAATGGTTCAAAGGCTTTTTGAATATGTCTTACAGCATCAATGCTAAAACTAATTTGAGGGGCATCATTTACTACACTACTATTAAGAGGGCTGTAGTTGGCTGTTCCATAATATATGGCATTTTGAAGAGTATCTCCAGATGCATTGTAAGTTATTGAACCATCTAAGTTAAGGAAACTTCTCTCACAGTTTGAAATCACAGTACCTATATGTTGTTTTGCTTCACTTGCAATAGATCTCATACCATAAAAACCAGCCAAGGCCATATTATTATAACCTGAACATCCTTGGTATCCGTATAGAGCACCTATTGCCAAACAATTATAACAGCCACCTCTAGAGGAGTTAGTGGTTCCTTCAAATGATTGATCATAACAATCATTAAAACCTGTGTTATAAGCCATTGCTATAGTACCCATATGATACCCTTCTTGAACTGCAGTTGCGTTACATATAACAACACAATTAATTGTATCTATGTCGTTAGCACCAGTTGTGGTTGCTATTATTAAACAATTATTAAATACGGGTCTATTACCAAACGCTCCGGTGGCTCCGCTATCACCATGTATTACACAGTTTTCCCATAACTGCCCTGTACCCCCTGCGTTGACTGAGTAAGTGCTTGAGGAACCATCTATATTTAGATTTTTAACCCAAATATAATTTCTGGTTAAAGAATCCCATACTGTTCCTGTTGTTGGTATATCACTTGAATCACATCCTGTAATTCTTACAATGCCAGGAGTGTCACTTGTTAAATATCTGCATTCAGGGTCACCTATAATTTTGGTTTCATTTCCTGACGTACCTGATGTTACACTAGTGTCAGAGATTTTTTCTTGATATCTACCGGGGCCAATATATAATGTGTCGCCGGCTGACATTAAGTTTAGTCCGGCTGTTACAGTTGCTTTAGCAGCCCCAGCAGAGGTACCAGCATTTGCATCATTTCCATTTTGTCTTGAAACGTAATAAGTTGCCATTAATTTACTTGTATTGTTTTAAGGTTAACTTCTGTTGCATAACTGAGTATTTCTTGGTCTACTCGTATTTTTTCATATCCTATCAATTCACTGTCACGATAAACTGCTTGATAATGGTATGTCTCAAGATATTTTTTATCTAAGGTTCTACTTTGAGCATAAAAATACACATCCAAGTTGGTTGTAGGATCTAAATATTTAAATTCTTCAAGGTCTGGTTGTCTATAAATATTTTCCCTAATCGATTGAATAACATACTCAGAGGAAGATATGTAAATTTGTTTTTGAGTAAATTGTATCTCATCATCTATCAATGATTGTGATAAATATAAATTTTCTAATTTTTGTTCCCAATTCATATTGTAAATTTTCCTGAGTTTATAGTTAATTTCCCTGAGGAGATAGTTAATGAGTTATTTTCTGCGGCAGGTACAGCATCAAATGTTAATGTTATAGAGGTACCAAATGCTATACCGAATTGTTCAGTTAAATCAGATACAGCTCCTGTGTTTGCAAAATCATTATCAGTCTGCATTAAACATACAATAAAAGCATTGTTGTTTTGTATGTCAGTAGCGGCTGTTGAATTTAAAGTAATATTATTAGTACCAGTAAGCCAAGTATAGCTAGCATCATTGTAAGGAGTATTTGTATCAAATGTGGTAAAATCTCCATCAACAATGTCAGCACTTCCATCACCCCCAAATGCAGTACTTTTTACTACTCTTAAATCATTCCCTACATTTACTCCTCCTACAATATTTAAACTAACATTCTCAACAGCATAATTAATAGCTGTAGTATTAAAATATACAAATGTTCGATTCATTGTATGAGAAACAGAACCTCTACCTACAGCAGCTGCATATTTTATAGCATCTGTATCACTGGTTGATGGATTAGCTGTAGATGAGAATGGGGTAGTTCTAGCTGTTGCAAAATCTAACGTGGTGGCTCCATTTACAACTCCTGTTCTTCCTGCTATTATTGTTGCCATTTAAAACTGTTTTTTAGGTAAATAGTATGTACTATTGTTAAAGTAAATATTTTGGGGTGGTGAAGTGGTAATTTGATCGTATTCTACTCCTGGGATGTTATAATAGTTGGTTTCTGAGGAATTACTATTCCACCAAGTTGCTACTCCACCAGGTTTAATTAAAGAAGATAAAGATGAACTAAAATGTTGCATGTTATTATCTCCAAAAGTATCATAAAATACACCATCATAAGTAGATAGTTGATTTTTTACTTCATACCAATCACCCTCTATAATATTTACGTTGGGTTTATCTTGAGCCCATATTTGTAATTTTTCTATTACTTGAGGATGATTTTCTATAATTGTGTGAGAATTAATAGAATGTGACTGAATATAACCAGCCGAAATTCCCATTCCAAATCCTATCTCTAAAATATCTCCCCCGTTTTGACAAACATAAGCTGCAGAGGCAGACATTAAAGTATCCTCCCAATCCATCATTACCTCATATTGTATGTTATTTAAGGTATAATAAATTTTGTCTGGTTCAAATGTTAATGTTTGGTCTATATAACTCATATTAGCTTAAAACTATATAATCTGGTGATGGATTAAAGTAAATTAAATCAGTTCCAAATTGATGTCCTAAAATTCTTACTACCTCTCCAGATCCATTAGGTGCAGAGGATTGTGCTTGGTTTGCAGTTGTAGATAAAAATACAGGTTGACCAGTACCTGCTGAAGGGTCGGTAGATAAATTAGTCATACCCCTTAATAACATTCCATTAGTAGTAGAGTTAGCACCTAAGGCAACAGCAAGAGATCCTGTAGAGGCAGATGTATCACTAGCATCAGCATTACCCCAAGTCCCATCTTGTTTAAGATAGTAGATATGACCTGCTGTAGTGCTGGTTCCTCCAAATTTAACTATGTCTCCTATAGAACCACCATTACTACCTAAAGTTGAAGAGCCCGTGTCAAATAGTCTATGATCAACTTCTAATTCTGAAGTAGGAGCACTAGAATCAAATTCAAACCCAGGGAGTTGTAAATAAGCAAATGACCCTGTTTGGGAACCACTTATGTTACCTGAGGCTGTAATTTCATTAACAATGAAAGTATCTCCATATACATTCCCACTTGCACTAATATCAGCAGAGGCTGTTAATGAGCCACTTAAATAAGCGCCATTTACATCTACATAGAATCTTGCGTTCGAAGGATGTACCCCACCACCCCCAACAGCATCACTCGCACC
>Ga0099848_1001612_pt1 | contig 10567 bp, 10 predicted proteins | sample CB_VirMetaG_3_FD_78179 | JGI IMG/M metagenome (GOLD analysis project Ga0099848, IMG submission 78179) | Freshwater to marine saline gradient viral communities from Chesapeake Bay - CB_1508_1S Viral MetaG | ecosystem: Environmental > Aquatic > Marine > Coastal | place: USA: Chesapeake Bay... | reverse complement strand
ATGTTTTCTATTTCTTTAAATTCTTCAGTTAAATGTGGCCAATGTATTGGGCTAACTTTTAAATCTACACAATCTCTATACTCTGGCATTTTTGTATTATATCCAACCATTGCATCGGACCATTTAAAGAACTCATGCTTACTGTTGCCAATAGTTGCTTCTAGTCTTTTAGGAATTTCTAGACTATCTGGTATAGCGTTCCTATAGAGGTGCATTCCAAATTTTGGGTCGCCTATGTAATAATAATCCACATTTACTCCTACACGTAATTGTTGTACTTTAGATGATATACTATACCATAGCTTGAAAACAAATCGAAACGGAGATATCTATGATTGAAGAAAAATCCTTGGTTCTTCCTGGTCATTTTGGGGACTCAAAAAATAATATTAAAATAATAGAGAATTTTGTTGAATTAAAAGACTTAAAAACTATACAGAATTTTCTACCAACGATAAATGAATGGATGGATGCTGGGGAGAATCAATATTCAGAAGACGGCACTTGTACTTATGACGCTTCATACTGGCAGAATAGGCAATGTAGTTTTGACATTCTTAAGAGAATAAATATTGACATCTACAATCTTATAGACAAATATATTCATAAAATGAAAAATTATCTAGAAGATGAATTTAAGGTAAAGTTGAATGTAAGACCACCAGTAATAATAAGGTGGTTTCCTGGCCTTGAACAACAGCCACATGCAGACAAACAGCTCAATGATGGATCTCCTAACCCTTTTCCTACTTATGATATAAACTCATTAATTTATTATAATGATGACTTTGAAGGTGGGGAATTGTATTATCCTCAACATGATTTTGTAGTTAAGCCAAAACCTGGTTTAGCTGTTGCTCACCCAGGAGATATTAATTACCTTCATGGAGTAAAGAAAGTAATTTCAGGAGAAAGATTTACTACTCCTTCTTTCTATACTATAACTGAATTGTTATAAATGTTTTTTTATATAAAAAATTTTATTTCTGAAGAAAAATTAGAAATAATAAATTTTTTTATTAAATCTAATCAACATAATTTTACATTTAGTACACCAAGCGATAGACAGCCCTCTATTAGCATTGATCAAACTATTCAAGATATATTTGATAATTTGTCTATTTTATTGAATAATAAGATTGCAGAATGTTTTCTAGTTAAAGTTTCGCAAGAAAAACTGGGATCGATTGTTGAATATGGTCCAGGAATGAATTTACCATTACACGTTGACCATCCGGATATTAAACGGAATAATACCACAGTCTACGTGGAAAGACATTAGTTCAGTTATTTATTACAACAACGAATATACTGGTGGGGAAATTGTATTTCCAAAGCAGAATATTATACTTACTCCAGATCCAGGAAGTGTATTAATATTTTCTTCATATGAACCATACCAACATGAAGTGAAACCTGTTATATCTGGTTATAGATATATAACACCGTCTTTTTGGAACATACTTCCAACCAATCTCTAAGTTTTTACTTAAAGATTGGCGGGAAAAACGGTGGGAAGAATGGTGGGAACCACGGTGGAAACCACGGTGGGAAGTATGGTGGGAAATATGGTGGGAAATATGGGGGAAAGAACGGCGGGAAGAATGGCGGGAAGAATGGAGGGAAGAATGGGGGAAAGAACGGTGGGAAATATGGTGGAAAATATGGAGGGAAATAAGGCGGAAAGAATGGGCTTTTTCTCGTATAATTAATTGCAGTATTGATTGGAGTAACAGCTGATGCAGCAGGTGTTTGAGCTGTTACGTCTCCAAGCTCACCAGAAACACTGGTTGAAACATCCGTAACAGTTCCAATTACAAATCCAGCTGTTGTTATGGCAGTATTTGCAGCGCTGTCTTTTCCGGCCAACTACGTTTGGAGCCGGCTTTTTTCTGGTACCCGATTCATCACCTGTTACATTGCTCATATTATGCCGACAAATCTCCTAATGCCACCCATGTATCAGTAGCCCTTTTAACTATATTAACAGATGACCACTGTGCGCGCAACTTCAATCCTGGAGTTGCATTAACTGTAACACCAGCTCCTGCTGCTATCGTAACCTGCCCTGCACCTGTCTGTAACACTCTTATTTCTGTTCCAACTGGAAAAGCTACTGAGCTATTTGGAGGAACAGTGACGGTAGTTCCGGCAGCGTTGTTTATTTCAATTAGTTTGCTTCTGTCAGATCTAACGAAAGTATATGATGCGGTTTGTTGATTAAACTGGATGGTCTTACTAAATACGTCATAGTTAGTTCCATCTTCGGTTATTTCCCATAGATCGCTAGTTTCATTCCAACGCATTGAAACGGTAGCAGAACTTCCACGAAGTACTTCTACTCCTGCATTTTCTGTTGGCGATCCAGAGGTAACATCTGAATTTAATGTAATCACATTATCTGCGATACTTAAAGTGGCAGTATTAATCGTAGTTGTGGTTCCAGAAACTGTTAAGTCACCAGAAACAACAACGCTGTTTGATACTGTTAAGTTTCCAGTAACGTTTGCGTGACCACTCACATTTAAGTTGGTTCCAACATTTGCTGTTTGATTTAACACTAAGGTATTAGCTGATATTGCGTCGGCGGTGACGGTTCCAGTAAATGTTGGATTTGCATTTGGAGCAGTATCAACCGTTGAGTTAACCCATGCTGTTCCATTGTATACAAGATATTGATCTGACGAAGCTGATGTTATAGTTACATCTGATAAATCATCAATTGCTGCTGTACTGTTCTGCCATTGTCCAGAAATAAATCTTAAGAAATCTCCAGCATTATTTGAGTTAGCTGTTACATCATTGAGATCGTCTAAGCTTATGACAGACCAGTATGCTGCTGATCCATTACTTCTAAGCGCTTTTCCTGTGTTTCCAGTTTGGTCAGGAAGAAGATTATTAATTGCCTCCGAAGCTGTTGTGCCACCTGTTCCACCATAGCTTATTGCTATCGTAGACGCATTCCAAGTGCCCGTTGTTAATGTTCCAACTGAAGTTAGTGATGAATCGACTACAGTAACTGGAAGGGTTGTTCCAGTCAATGTATTTGCATTGGCAGCAACAGTTCCAGAACTACCCAATGTTACTTCCGTGCCATTTATCGTCATTGACGCATTAACTAATTGACTATTGTCTACTCCAGTAGCCTTGATCGTAACAACCCCATCGGTTACAGCAAAATCGTCAGAACTAAAAGATGCTATTCCTTTGGCTGCTGTTGTAGCGTCTCTTACGTTGGAGGTAACTGTTCCAGTTACTCTTCCATATGAGTCTACAGAATGGGACTGAACAAAAGAAATACCACTTGAACCAGAAGTATTTGTTTGGGCAACTGATGCTAGATCTATATCACCAGCGTTTACTACTATTCTGTCTGAACTTGCTGTAATTATATTTAAAGTGTTTGAAGCTTTGGATAATCCAGCGCCAGCGGTAATTGATGCTTGTATATTTGCATAAGTAGTGCCATCGTTTGTGATCTGCCAAGTGTCAGTAGTTTCGTTCCATTTAATTGAAACATCATCAGATGTCCCTCTTTCAACAGTAACAAATGCGTCCTGTGTAGGGGATCCAGTTTCTCCAGAATTTAATTTAACAACACTATCTTCTACTAGAAGGGTAGATGTATTTACTGTTATTATGTTACCAGTAACAGATAAATTACCACCAACCGACAGATCGTTTGTTATGGACGCATTGTTTGCAGATGCGTTGCCAGAAACCGTAAGAGATGTTAACGATCCAACACTTGTTAGGCTGGATACTAAAACATTAGAACTTAATGTGGACCCCGTCAATGCATTGGCGTTGACGTTTGCCGTAGTCGTGCCAGTAACGCTTATATTGCCAGTTATGGACAAGTCCCCACCAACAGCTAAGGTTCCGGGCTGTGGATACTGAGGCTACGACTGTGTTTGATGAATTCTTTAATTCAAGAAGATTTGCCGTTGCGTTAGCGGCTGCCTTGATAACCGCAGACTCATCGTATACTACAAATTCTGGTGCTGATTCTACTCTTAAACGAGCCATTGCGCTCCTAATCTTCAATAAAAACTTGGTGATTACACTTGCTTAAATAGTAATCGATTATCGAGAAAAGTTATTGTATTACCGATTTTAAATACTCAGACATATTTCCTATGTACTTCATTCTTCCAAAATGATTTAAATTAATATTTGGATCTAACCAAATAGATCCACCAATCTTTTGGTAGTATCTACAAAACCCATAGTCTTCAGATAAAAACCTACCATCTTCATCTATATAAGAGTTAAAGAATGCATAAGTATAGTCTCTTTCGTCGCCCTGGATAGCGCCAGTATCATCTACGAATTTAAGCTTTTTATATTTTTTAATCATCTTATCAAAGACTTCTCTTTTAATCAACATAAAGCCTGTTCCTGCTTCGTAGATCTCAAGGGCTCCTTTGTCTACCTGAACCGTATTTTGTCCAGATTTAACTAGGTGAACAACATTTCTAGTAGCCAAAGATGCTAAATCACCTGCGTCTTTTCCAGCTATAGAATGTGTTTTTACTTTTTCCCAATCTATTTCTTTAATTGGGTAGGAAGCTGTAATTACGTCTTTATCTTGCCATAGTAACTTTAATATGGCTTCGTGATCAAATTGTATGTCACAGTCTATAAACATTAAATGCGTGCATTCTTTAGATGCCATAAACTTTGCAACTAAGTTGTTTCTAGCTCTATTTATAAGAGAATCAGAAATTGTACAAACTGTAAAATTCAAACCAATCTGCTTAAAATACAGGCATGTTTGCAGGAGTGATACAAAAAATGGTTCTGTTATCTGAGAGTCATAGCAGGGTACTGCCAAAAATATGTTCCAAGACTGTATTTGCTCTTTTGAGATATTAATTTTATTCTCTTCTGACATTTTAAATCTTTCTTATTTAGTTCTTGCACACAATTATATCATAAAGTTCATCTAGTGATTTTTCTACTAATTTAAGAAAATCACTTGGTTCATCTAGAATATGCTTAAATGCAACTATAGAACAATAAAGCTTTCCTTCATCAGCTCTAAACAAAGCATTTATACCTAAAGAAAATTTAGACGTTAAGATTGGCGAAAACGCATACACTTGCAAAACTTTATTATTATTTAAATAATAGTTATTGTTTGATATTTTTAATTGAGATCCAGATATACTAGCTCCATATATGGTAGATCTTTCTTGTTTATTTGGAATTTTTTTTCTATTGTTCCAATTTGTTTTATTTACAAAATTTAAAAGTTTAAATACTCCATTATTTTTTGGATAATTTTGTATTGCTTTACCATAATAATTAAATGGTGAAGTTTTTTTAATCATAATAGCGTTTTGTATTTCTTGATGAAGCTTATTAATTCTGTCTATATTATTTTCTTCATTTAAATAAAGATTAATAAAAGACCCCATGACATCATTGCCATAATATCTTTTTTCTTTAAAAGGTACTGACATAGGAATTACACAATTTGTACTACTGTCTATTGATATATTTTTTAATTTCGCCCATTCATAATAAGACTTTGAATATAAATAGAGACATACGTCAGTGAAAGTATATTTGCTATTTCTAATAATTTCAATAATTTTTTCATAAGAAATATAAATTAAATCATGTTTTTTTTCTATATCCAGCAAATCTATGTCTGGATGTTTAAAAACTTTATTAGCTAAATTTGTATTACTAGCCTTATTTGTCTTAAATGCAAAACCTTTTATTAAAAAATAATATACTAATATATATCTTTTAATATTAGATATTGTCGCTCTAAATATATTTATATTTTTATATTTTACTTTTTTACTTACTGGAGTAAAGTTATCAAATATAAAATTCATAATTTTACCATGCAGTTCGCCATCAGCTGCTGTATGATGAATTCTTCGTATTATAGCTGTGTTACCACTTGCGTCGTAATTATTAATTACGTGGACTTCCCACATTGGTTTAGTTGGATCTATTGGACTGTTGTAAATATTTTCTATATAGTCTTTTAATGACTTTATATTTTTTGTATCGTGACATATGAGATGATTATTAATGTCAAATTTTAGATCTTTAACAAAGTATGGATTTTCATTTTTAAAAAATCCATTAATGATTTTACACGAATGAGGTATTGAATAATCTATATTTTTAAGTATATTTTTTTTTATATATACTGAAAGATCTTCTTTATTTTTGTTTTCAATTAGAGTAAATACATTTAATATCATTCCTGTTTCATTGTTTGAAAATGACATTAATACATCAAAATTATTTAAAGGATACACTTTTACCAACCAGTATCTACGGCTACCCTTCTCCATATTTGGGTAGAATTATCAACATAGTTATTATAGCATATATAGACATAGTTGGCATCTGTTGCCATGTCGCCTTTTTTATCACCTGCAGAACCATACTTTGAGGATGGAGCAGTTGTTGAAACTCTTGGTTTATTTTGCCATTCTGATCCAGAATAAACTAAATATTCTCCAGAAGATTCTGTGGTTATATTAAAATTATTTAATTCAGATATATTAGTTAAGGTTACGATTCCACCAATAGAAGAAAATACATGGATTTCTTTTGATGAACTTGACGGAGCGTCTTCGAAAGAAATAACTATCGAATTGTCTGAAGCTGCTCTCCAACCAACTAAAGTATGTTCATATGGGCTGTTTTTGTCTCGACAAAACGCATGTACGTTTTTAGTGCCAAGATTATGGTCTATTGTAAAATCAACATTCGTATCGTCGCCAACCGTTGTTGAGTATTTATATCCTGTAAGCGGAGCAAATATAGATACGGTAATTGAATTTGACGATGGGGGAGTATTAAATACTACTTTTGATTTTTTAATTGATATTGGAAAGTATCTACATAGAATTACTTCATAGGGACTTGCAGCGTTTTTAACGACAGCAAAAGTATCAAAGATACCCAAATTATGATCTATCTCAAATTCAGTATTGGTTCCATCTCCTATTGTTGTAGTATACAGTTCTCCGGAACCAACTGAATGTATTGTTACTATCCTAGAATCTTCTGATACTGCTCCCGAAAAATTCAGGGTAATACTGTTTATTGTTGTTGCTTCCCATTCAACCTCCGTAAATGTATACGGTGAATTTGCATCTATAACTGTAACTACTACGTTTCTAGTCCCTAAACTATGAGTAATAACGTAAGTGCTATCTGTACCATTTCCTATGGTTGCGACATATTTTTCTGCTGTATTTAAAGCAGTAACTGGAGTAGATGAGGAAAATTTTGTTCCATCAAATATTAACGATTCGCCCAATACTGCGCCGTGTTGTATCTATTTCAATTGAATCAACAAAAAGGGAAGATGTATTTAGTACATTATTTATTGTTACGGAGTTTGATAACGAAACAGTAAATGACCCTGCCGATTCTGTAACAACTACTTGATTAGCTGTACCTGATATTCCCGTTACAAGCTTTGATCCAACTATAGAATTTGAGACATTTTTCCAAAACAATTTACCATCTGCGTAATTGAGGGCAATTTCTCCCTCTTCAAGCGAAGACGGTGCCTGAGATGCTGATCCAGATCTTTTTATTTTTACAATGTTAGCCATACATTCTCTATTTCTTTAGAATATATAATATAGTAATTTCCTACTTAAATATTGGTGGGAAAAATGGAGGAAAGAATGGTGGGAAGAACGGTGGGAAGAATGGCGGGAAGAATGGCGGGAACCATGGTGGGAAATATGGGGGAAAGAATGGTGGGAAGAACGGCGGGAAGAACGGCGGGAAATACGGTGGGAAGTACGGTGGAAAAAATGGACTTTTTCTAGTATAGTTTATATTAGTGTCAATTGGAGTTACAATGCCTGCAGCTGGAGACTGCACTGTTACATCTCCAAGCTCGGCAGGGACTGCCGTAGAAACGTTTGTTATTGTTCCTATTCTAAATCCAGCGGTAGTGATAGCCGTGTTTGCAGCAGTATCTTTACCGACCTGTTATAGTCGGTGCTGGCTTTTTTCTAGTTCCGAGTTTTATCTCCAGTTGTCATATTATGCCGACAAATCTCCAATTAATACCCATGCGTCTGTACCAAGTTTAACTAGTGTAGCAGAAGACCACTGGGCACGCAACTTGAGACCAGGAGTTCCATTAACGGTTACTCCACCAGCTCCGGCTACAGTCAAGGCTCCTGCACCTTTTCTAAGTATATCTATTTTATCTCCTATAGCAAAGCCCTGGGATGCATTTGTTGGCACTGTTAGCGTCATTGTTCCGGCGTTGTCCATCGTTACCAATTTAGCTAAATCAGATAAAACTAAAGTATAAGCTGTTCCGGTTTGGGCATTTATTTCAGACCTAAATCCAGATCTTGCTGGTCCGGTGGCCAACATTGTCTCGGTAACTGTTCCAGTATCGGTTGTATAAACTCCGTTTACTACGCTAGCTGCAGTTCCTGCATAGTTAGCTGCTGTTAAGATTTCAGTTACACCTATGGTAATAGAGCTTCCTGATTCTAAAGTTATATTTCCGCTATTAATAGTTTCTGAGGTTATATTGTTAGCTTGAAGTGAACCATATATTAAACCAGCTTCAGAGAAGTCTACTGTAGAGCTTGGTTTAGTCGTGGCGTCTGCAAAAAGTTTATATACCCCATCCGATGCATCCCTGACAATTCCGGAATAACGAGTTTGCGGAGTTGCATCATTATTTTTATATTCTGTTATTAACCCTGAATCAACAATATCTGAACTATTTCCGTCAGATACAAATATGAATGGATCTACAACTGATAGATTATCTGTTTCAACAGTTGTACCAGCTCCGCCAAATGTTATTGTACCTTGTACGCTAACATTTCCTTCTACGTTCATATCTCCCTGAACACCAACTCCACCAACCACAGTCAACGCCCCAGTTGTAGAGCTAGTTGAAGGAGTCGGAATTTCTATATGAACGTTAACATCTGGGAATATAGTCATTTGAGTATTGTCTGTTTGCAGTCCGCCGGCAGCAAAGACTATTGCATTTCTTTGCCCATTACCGCCAGTTGCGATAACCAAGTCTCCGTTACCGGAAGTTCCAGTTGGTGCTTCCATAAAAATGTAGCCATCATTTGGACCAGTGGTGCTAAAGTTGATATCATTAAAGGAATCAGATGTGATTCCCATATCAATCCAACCGGAAGAATCATCTCCATTATTAGAGTACGCAATGATGTCGGTGGAACTGCTAGCTGCATTCCCCAAGTTTCTAAACGCTACCTGCGAATAGTCACTATGATTCGACTGAACTACCATCGTTGGATGAGTTAATTCTGAGGCAAATATACTTGCGTTAACTCCAAGATAAATGTCTCCACTTACAATTGTATTACCTGCAATACTCGTTTCTTCAGAAACTACTAAAGTATTTGATATAGTTACATTTCCATTTGTAAGCGTGTTTGCATTGATCGTAATGTTTGTTCCAGATATTGTGGAAATGTTTGACAAGCTTGTATTAACTGCTATTGTTGCATTTGCACTTTCTCCACCAGAGTTTGTTATAATAATATTTTCTCCAGATGTTAGCGATGCAATATAATCTCCGGTTGTCTCTGTGCCCAATTCAATTATTGAATCTGACCAAGTTTCTCCATTCCACTGAAGAACGTTACCAGTGTTTGGAGTTGCTGCTACTAAAAATCCGTCTATTTCGTTTAATCCAAGATTAGAAGAAACCCAGTTTGATCCGTCATATTGAAGTACGTGTCCACTAAGTTTTCCTGCAAGATCTACGTCACTTGCGTCATCTAGCACTGGAGTTTTATTTGTCCAATTTTCACCATCATAGTGGACTAAATCTCCATACTGTGGAGTTGAGCTATTCGCATAATCTGAGATATCTTCAAATGCTATTCCAGAATCTGTCCAGTAGGTTCCGTCATATCTCATTAAAGATCCGTCTACTGGATTAACAAAAGATATATCGCTTAAATCTGTTAGCGCAAGATTTCCTGCAGCTGCAACGTTGTCTTGAGATGGAATAAATTTTGTTCCATTATATTTAAGAACTTGACCAGTAAGAGCCCCGGTTGGATCAATTTCAATTGAATCTACGGTTAGGATGCTTGTGGTAAGCGTGGTATAGCTTGGAGTCGAAGATACAGATATTGTTGGCGTTGTACCTTCTCCAGAGTTATTTGTTATGAGAATATTACTTCCTGCAGTTAAAGCGGCAACGTATTCTCCTGCGGTGTCTGTTCCCAAATTGACTGGATCGTTAAACCAATTTGATCCGTTATATCTTAAAAAATCTCCACTAACTGGATCTGATATTGCTACGTTCGTCAAATTACCCAAAGCAAGAGCTACGGTAGTTGGGCCATGATGATGCGAATCGTCCAATATTCCCACTGTTATTGTAGCGTCTTGACTTCCATCAATGCTAACAGAGCCAGATACTACGTCACCATCTAAAGTTATTGTTCTTGCTGTTTTCCATTTTGTTGCGGTATCTGCATTTCCGGTTACATTACCAGTAAGCTCTCCAGAGAAAGCCGTTGAGCTAACTGAAACAAGGCCGGATATTGTT
>Ga0099848_1001609_pt1 | contig 10570 bp, 9 predicted proteins | sample CB_VirMetaG_3_FD_78179 | JGI IMG/M metagenome (GOLD analysis project Ga0099848, IMG submission 78179) | Freshwater to marine saline gradient viral communities from Chesapeake Bay - CB_1508_1S Viral MetaG | ecosystem: Environmental > Aquatic > Marine > Coastal | place: USA: Chesapeake Bay... | reverse complement strand
TGGGCTGACGAGTTGGCGGCGTGGCGTTACTCGGACGCATGGGATCAACTGATGCTCGGTCTCCGTCTCGGCGACCATCCGCAGGTGGTCGTCACCACCACCCCGCGACCGACCGACCTGATTCGCAGGCTGGCCCGTTCCGAGGACGGCACCGTTCACGTCACGACCGGCTCGACGTATGAGAACTCGGCGAACCTCGCACCGGACTTCATCGCGGAGATGCGTCGCCGCTATGAGGGAACCCGGCTCGGACGACAGGAGTTGGAGGCACAGATCCTCGATGACGTCGAGGGTGCGCTGTGGGACCGGGCGCTGATCGACGAGACCCGTGTCACCGACACTCCGCCGCTCCGCCGGATCGTCGTCGCGATCGACCCGGCAGTCACCTCCGGCGAGAAGTCCGACGAGACCGGCATCGTTGTCGCTGGCGTCGGCACGAACGGCGAGGCGTACATCCTCGACGACCGGACGATGCGCGCCTCACCGAACGACTGGGCGGCGGCATCGGTTGCCGCATACCACCGGCACAAGGCTGACATGATCGTCGCCGAGGCGAATCAGGGCGGCGATCTCGTCGAGAACGTCCTGAAAGCGGTCGACCCGCGTGTCCCGGTCCATCTGGTGCGGGCGTCCCGCGGGAAACGGACCCGCGCGGAGCCGGTGGCGGCGCTGTATGAACAGCGGCGCGCTCATCACGTCGGGTTCTTCCCGGAGTTGGAGGACCAGTTGTGTTCGTGGGTGCCGGACATCGGCTCCTCACCTGACCGTCTAGATGCCCTAGTTTGGGCGCTAACAGACCTGATCGTGGATCGCGCACGGTCGGCACCGGTCGTCGTTCCGGCGTCCTTAGAACAGGTTTCACCGTGGCGTATCTGATCGGTTCAGGTCACGTCGAGTTCACGGTGTTTCGGGAGCCGCACCGAGACGGCGGTCCCGTCGAGGTCGTCGTCGCCGGTCAGCGTCGCCCAACCGTCCCGGGTTGACACAACGTCACGCACGATCACCGGGCGGAGTGTGTCAGCGTCCCCGGTGGACAGCATGACGCGGTCCCCGGGGAGCACCATCATCGCCTCGACCTTCACGAGGCAAACTCCGCCTTCGTGGGACGCTTGAAGAATCCGAACGACCGGTCGTCCTCGGAGGGCATGATCTCGGCGTCGAACCGGACCCGGTCGTCGACCTCCACACCGCTCAGGCCGCGGGGGACCGTTCCCCACACCGCCCAACCGGTGTCGGTCACGACCCGCATCTTGTACCCGCACCCGTAGTCGTTCTCGAAGAACCGGATCGTCTGGACCGTTCCCTCGACCGTGACCCTGCCGACGGGGACCGACTCGGCGTTGGCGCGGCGCGCCTCCTCCTCCTCGCGACGCTTCGCGGCTTCGGCCATCTTGCCGCGCCAGTCGTCGAACCCGGCGGGCGCGTAAGCGGCGATGCCGAGCGCGTCCTTCTTGATGTTCTCGGAGCGGGCGATGACCGCGAGGTTGTGACCGAACGACCCGGTCTGTTCGAGCATCCACTCGCGGAGTTCCTCGCGGGTGATGCGCGGCTCGGCGGAGTTGGCGAGCGCGGTCCGGTACTCGGCGAACTTGTCGTCGCTCCAGAACCAGCCGGTCAGCATCGCGGTGACGATCTCCTTCGTGGGGAGCGCGTGCTCGGCGTCACGCTTCGCGTAACCGAACGCGGTGTAGGCGCGGATCGCGGCGTCGAGAACGATGCCCGTGTCGAACTCGTTCGGGTAACTGCCGCCGGTCGAGAACTCCTCCTCCTCGTCGTAGGCGACCGCCTCGTGAAGGTTGACAGCGGAGAACAGGTTCACGCCGAGGAACTCGTGAGCGCACGACCCGCCGACCTGCTTGACCTCGCCCGCGGCGGACCGGATGAAGTAGGCGCGCTTCCGGGCGGCGCGACGTCCGCAATGATCGCAACGCTTCAGGTCGACGTCGCCCATCTCGAACTCCTCGTCGAGGAGGAAGATCAGCGGCTCGTCGGTGGCGCGAGCGTCGGCGACGGCGACGAGCGCCCAGTCACCCTCGAACGCGAAGTGTCCGGTGAACGTGATCGTCGCGTCGACGTAGTAGACGGTGAACTTGCCGCGCACCGCGTCGTCGATCGTGTAGAGGAACGGCTCCCCCGCCTCGATCGTGATGTCGGCGTTCCATCCCTTCTTGTGCGCCTTGCGGAGCAGGGCGTTGACTTTGCCGCGGACGGCGGAGAGTCCGGCGGGCGTGTAGCGGCGGCTGATGACCGTGGTCATGTGGTTCTCCTCTCGGTTCGTTGTATCTCCCACGAGGAGAACCTTACCGGAGTCGCCGACCAACGTCAACACCTAACCGGAAATATTCCGGTTAGCGGTTGCGTTACGGGTCGGGACGGCGTAAGATCGTGCTCGTGGGAGAGAGAAGGGAGACCACGATGAGCAGATGGGTTAGACGGCAAGTCGAACGGGCGATGGCCCGCGCGACCGAAGCGATGGTCGAGGCGCTGACCTCGGCGGAGAGCGCCGCGGAGATCATTCTGGCGGGTGTCGCGTGACCGCGATGTTCTACGCGCCGACCACCTACGCCGACGCCGCCGACCGCGCCGACGACATCACCGTCGACGAACTCGACGCCCTGATCCGCGGCAACCGCGACAGCGACATCCACCTGTACCCGGCACCTCGACGCTGGGCATGGCGAATCGACCACCTGACCCTGATGCTCGGACGCGGCGGAGCAACCCTTCAGTTTCACCGGCGCGCCGCCGACAACCGGACCCGCGTCACGAAATACGTCGCGCTGATGCCCGAGGTGATCCTGTGTTTCTCGGACGCCGGTCGGGTGGTGCGCGTCCCGTCGATCGACTGATACGCTGACGGTCGACACACAGCAGGCCCGTCCCGGCAGGAGAGTCATGGCTCCCCGGGACGGGCTGTGTGCTGTCAGGGCTAGGATCGCCGCGTGACGGAGGCCACCTACCAGACAGACACGATCACTCTGTATCACGGCGATTCGCTGACCGTGCTCAGCGAACTCGACGACTGTTCCGTGGACAGCATCGTCACCGACCCGCCGTATGAACTCGGGTTCATGGGCAAGTCGTGGGATGCGTCCGGGATCGCGTACAGCGTCGACCTGTGGGCCGAGTGTCTGCGAGTGCTGAAACCGGGCGGACATCTTCTCGCGTTCGGTGGCACCCGGACCTATCACCGGATGGCGGTCGCGATCGAGGACGCAGGGTTCGAGATCAGGGACTCGCTTCATTGGGTGTACGGCTCTGGGTTCCCGAAGTCGCTCGACGTCAGCAAGGCCATCGACAAGACGAACGGCGAGCCTGACCGATTACACAAGTTCACCGCATGGATGCGGACCACCGGCATGACGGCGCGTCAGTTGGACGACATCACCGGGACCAACATGGGCGGCCACTACTTGACGGCGAAGTCTCAGCCAGCAATCCCTACTGCTTCATTGTGGTCAGTTATTCGGCCACATATCGCCGATGTTCCAGACTGGGTGGACGAGTTGGTGGCGCGCATCGAGGCCGAGCGTGAGGTGGTCGGCGAGCGGGTGGTCCCAATCGGTCACTCGTTCGCGGGTCCGACCTACGGCGGCGACAGCAGTAGCCGAGAGGTGGCAGTCACCGCCCCCGCGACCGACGCAGCGAAGCAGTGGTCCGGCTGGGGCACCGCACTCAAACCCGCCCACGAACCCATCGTCCTCGCCCGCAAACCGTTGACCGGCACCGTCGCCCAAAACGTCCTCCAACACGGCACCGGCGCAATCAACATCGACGGGTGTCGAGTGGGGACAGACAGCACCGCCAGAGTGAATACGGCGGAGATGGGCTACCACGGCGGCAACTTGGCCGACGAGTACGAAACAGGCTCACCGTCAGGCCGCTGGCCTGCGAACATCATCTTCGACGAGGAGGCAGGAGCCGAACTCGACGCACAGTCCGAGGGCGCGTCGCGGTTCTTCTACTGTCCGAAGGCGTCCCGCGCGGAACGCGACGCCGGACTCGACGACATCAGCGTCGCCTCGAAGCGTGTCACCGATTCCTCCCATCAGGTGCGCGAATGTACGACCTGTGGATCACGATCGAAAAGGAACGGACGCTGGCCCGACTGCGATCACGACAACTGGGAATGGGTCCCGCAGAAAGCCGAGGCCCATAAGGGAGGCAACCCGCGGAACATTCATCCGACGGTGAAACCGATCGCTTTGATGCGATGGCTCGTCCGGCTCATCACCCCGCCCGACGGCATCGTCCTCGACCCGTTCACCGGCTCCGGCACCACACTCGCCGCCGCCACCCTCGAAGGCGTCAACGCTGTCGGCATCGAACTCACCGACGACTACCTTCCGATCATCATCGGACGATGCGAACACGCCGCCGGAGTCCGAGCGGAAACCGTCGACGATGACACCCAGTTATCGTTCGACTGGTGAACGCGACACCCCCGCCGACCTGTGACCTGTCGACGATGTGCGGCTGGTGCGGCGGACCGATGCGACCCGAGCACGCCCACTACCGCTGTACCCGATGCGGAGCACGCGACTCGTGTTGCGACGGTCCCTACTGAGCGCCGTTCACCGACGGCACCGATGCGCTACCCTGTCGGCTTGTGGACACCGTGCCGACTGACCCGCTGAGCAAGGCTCGCCCAACCTCAACTGACTTCATGGAGATCGGCTCGTCCGGTCTCCACCAGTTCGGCGGCGAGATTCAGCAGGACTTCCTCCGGCAACTCCGAGGTAAGCAGGCTTACGCCAACTACCGGGAGATGGCTGACAACGATCCCGTAGTCGGCGCGATGCTCCACGCAATCGAGATGCTGATCCGCGCGGTCGACTGGTCGGTGGAACCCGCCGACGACGCCGATGAGCGCGCTGTCGCCGAGGCCGAGTTCGTCTCGTCGTGCCTGACGGACATGAGTACGTCGTGGGCGGACACGCTCGCCGCGATCCTCGGGTTCCTCGTCTACGGATATTCGTATCACGAGATCGTCTACAAGCGGCGACAGGGGTTCACGAAGGACCCGCGGACCCGCTCGAAGTTCTCGGACGGTCGTGTCGGCTGGCGGAAACTCCCGACCCGGTCACAGGAAACGATCGACCGGTGGGAACTCGACCCGAATGGCGGCATCCGTGGCGCTTATCAGATGGACCCGAACTCCCCGAAGAAGGGTGTGACGTTCCTCCCGATCGAGAAGTGCCTGCTGTTCCGCACCACCTCGAAACTGAACAACCCGCAGGGCCGTTCTATCCTGCGTAACGCTTTCATCCCGTGGTACTACAAGCGTCGCATCCAAGAGATCGAGGCGATCGGAATCGAACGTGACCTCGCCGGTCTCCCCGTCGCGTTGGTCCCGCCGCAACTGTTGTCGAACGCCGCGACCGCCGAGGAGCGTGCCGCGCTCGACGCGATCAAACAGATCGTCCGGAACGTGAAACGTGACGAGCAGGAGGGCATCGTGTTCCCGCTCGCCTACGACCCGGAGACAGGGAACCCGGCATACGACCTGAAACTGTTGTCGACCGGCGGACGTCGCCAGTTCGACACCGACGCGATCATCGGACGTTACGACCAGCGGATCGCGATGACGGTCCTCGCCGACTTTCTTCTCCTCGGACATGAGGCGGTCGGCACGCAGGCGTTGTCCGTCTCAAAGGTCGATCTGTTTGTCCGGTCGCTGGATGCGTTCCTGTCGGAGATCGCCGAGGTCCTCAACAATCACGCGATCCCGCGCCTGATGCGCCTCAACGGTGTCGACGAGGGACTGTCCCCGACGTTGACATGGTCCACCCCGAAGTCCGTCGACCTCGGCGCGATCGGATCGTTCGTCACGTCGCTCGCGCAGGCTGGTGCTCCGCTGTTCCCCGACGAGAACCTCGAAGGCTACCTCCGGTCGATCGCCGGTCTCCCCGTCGGCGAGGCCGAGGCGGTCTGACCGATGCCCGGTTCGATCCGGGCGCTCCGCCGACAGGCCGACCCGGTCCGCGGCGGCGGACGAATCCCGATCACGAAACGACGCACCGTCGGACGTCCCCAGTTCCGGGAACCCGGCACCGACACCCTGTCACGGCAGGAGGAGGCGATCGCCGACGCCATCGAGGACGCCTACGCCACGATTCCCCGTGAGACCCTCCTGAACGCTGTTGAGACAGCCGACACCGCCGGATACGCCCGGACGGTCCTCGGATACCTCACAGCGGCTTCTAGCGGCATCGAGGAGGTCCTGCTGGAATCGTTCGTGTCGTCTGGTGAAACGTCCGCGATCGATCTCGGACGCGAACTGTCCCGCCAATACCGGCAGGTCGGCAAGGCCGAGACACCGTCACCGTCCGAGGTGGCGCTCCGGTTCCGCTTCAACGCGACCGATCCGCGGGCGACGACATGGGCCAGAAATGAGGCCGGTCGGCTCATCACGAATATGGCGCAATCGGAGCAGGCGATGTTTCGTCGTCTCGTCGAGCAGTCGTTCACCGAGGGACGCACCCCGCAGTCCGCGGCGTCGTCGATCTTCCGGCAACTCCAAACCGTGACCCCGTCCCCGACGGCACGCGACTTCGCTGAGTCGATCGGCGGCAACCTGAGCGGGCTGACCGAACGGTATGAGCGCGCCGTGATGAATCGGGTCGCTGACCTCGGTGACGATCTCGCGAAACGCGGCGTGTCGGGAACCCGAGCACTCGAACAGATGCGGAAGGAGGGCGACAAGTACGCGACGAAACTCCGACGCGCCCGCTCCCGGACGATCGCCCGCACGGAACGGATGATGGCGCACAACGAGGCGCGCCTCCTGTCGTACCAGCAGGCGATCGACGACGGGCTGATGTCCCGTGAACACTCCCGCAAGGTGTGGTCGACCGGACCGTTCGACGTCTGTCCGATTTGTGTCGCGATGTCCGGCGTCGAGGCGAAGATCGCGGACCCGTTCACCCTGCCGAACGGCTCGCAGGTTCAGGCACCTCCGGGACATCCGAACTGTCGCTGTACCCTCCAAACCCGCACCGACGTCGACCTGTATAACCCGCCGCAGGCGCTCGGGACCGGTGTCCCCGGTGACCCGTACCGGGTCGGAGGTCGGGAGGTATCCGATCAGGGACGTAAGTTCGACACGCCGGTCACCGACACCCAACGGATTCACACGACGACCCGCAACGGACGGACCGCGTACAAGCCGGAACGCATCCGACAGGTTCACGACCCGTGGGTCCGTGAGTCGTTGGAGGACGGCGTCGCCCACGGCGACACCCGCGTCACGTTTATGGGTGGCGGCTCCGGTGCCGGAAAGGGTTCGATTCAGAAGTCCGGCGACGTCACGTTCCGACGTGGCACAACTCTCGTCGACTCTGATAAGGCGAAAGAGGCCATCCCCGAATATCGCCAGATGCTCGACGCCGGAGATAACAAGGCGGCGGCGTTCGTCCACGAGGAATCATCTGACATGGCTCAACGCCTAATGGCGGAGTCAATCGACAGCGGGTTCGACACCGTGCTCGACGGTACCGGCGACTCGTCGTTCGAGAAGATGGCCGGAAAGGTTGCGCGCGCCCGCGAACAGGGCGGTCAACGTGTCGTCGCCGAATATGTGACGATCGACACCGACGAGGCGTTACGGCGTGCCGCTCAACGCGCCGCGAACACCGGACGCGAAGTTCCCGAGGACGTGATCCACGGCACCCATGAGGCTGTGTCGAAGATCTTCCCGAAACTCGCGGACGCCGACACGTTCGACGAACTGCGTCTGTGGGACAACATGGGTGACAGACCGGAACTGATCTATGAGCGGATCGACGGCGTGGAACGTGTCCTGAATCCGGAACGGTTCGAGGCGTTCCTCCGCAAAGACCCCGATTACATTCCCGGCTCCCGTCGGGCGCTCGCCACTCCACCGTCGACCGTCGACGACATCGTGTACGGCACTAACGACACTCAGGGCGTGTTCACCGAGTTCGTCGGTGGACAGCGTCGCTACACCGCGGCACGCACCGAATCGGTTCACCGTCCGTGGCTCGACGACCTGTTGTCCGCAGGTCAGGCGTCCGATGAGCCGACGATGACGTTCCTCGGTGGCGGCTCCGGCGCAGGAAAAGGGACGATCACCGATCCCAGTAAGGGCGGCGTCGTCCGGTTCCGTGACGGCACCATCAAGGTCGATTCGGATAAGGCGAAGGAGGTCATCCCCGAATACCGGAAACTTGTCGCTGACGACGACCCGATCGCCGCCGCGTTCGTCCACGAGGAATCGTCCGACATGGCGGCACAGGCGCTCGCCGAGTCGCTGGACCGAGGGTTCGACACGGTGCTGGATGGCACCGGTGACTCGTCAATCGAGAAACTCGCGTCAAAGGTTGCGAAGGCCCGCGAGCAGGGTGCGAAACGGGTGACCGCCGAATACGTCACGATCGACATCGACGACGCGCTGGCCCGTGCCGCGTCACGAGCGAAACGGACCGGACGTGAGGTCCCGGAGGACGTGATCCGCGGCACCCACGAATCGGTGTCCCGCGTACTCCCCGAGGCGATCAAGCGTGATCTGTTCGACGAGGTTCGCCTATGGGATAACACCGGCACACCGCCCGAGTTGATCTACGAGAAGATCGGCGGTGTCGAACGCATCCTGAACCCGGCACGCTGGGAGGCGTTCCTCCGCAAGAACCCGGATTACGTTCCGCCGCGCGCGAACATCCCGCCGCCGTCGACCCCGGCGGCACGCCGCGCCCGCCGCACCCGTGAACAGATACTCGCCGATCAGCGGAGACGCGCTGAGGAGTTCGCCGCCCAATACGACGTCACCGTCGACGAGGCGATCATGTTCCTCGACGACGTCCCGAAACTGAAGGAACGTGCGCGCGCTGAGGCGGCACGCCGACTCGACGAGGTGTTCGCTCAACTCGACGCGCCCGGTCTCGGGAGCACCAGCATCCCCGATCCGAGGGACGTTCCCGCCGAGGTCCGCGTCTACCTCGACTGGTTCCGGAATCTGTCGCGCCGCGAACAGCAACGTCTCCGACAGTCCGGATGGCTTCGCCGGACCGCCGCCTCAATCGACGAGTTCGACGAGGCGTACGCCACCCAGTTCGGTTTAGAGACCCGTGGACTGCCCGGACAGGCGCTCGAAGAACATTGGCTCCGGTTGACCCGCGAATACGACCTGCTGAATCAGGCGCGGCGAGGGAGACGTCCCCGCAACTTTGACCGGTATGGCGGCACCCCGGACTACAACCGTCTGCTCCCCGATCTCCGACAGGAGGGCTGGGACGTGAACGTCATCATGGCCGGAGATGAGTTCGAGACCGCCGCGATGATAGCCCGCACCCAACTGGGAGCCGCCGCAGATGAGGCGTACTCGGCGCTCGGTGCCGCGGCGCGTCCGGCGCGCGGACCGGCACCGTGGCGCATGTCTTTCCAGTCGTGGGAGGACGAGGTACGCGATCTCGAATCTCGGCTCCGAAACGAGACGCTGACGACCCGCGAGTTGGAACGTCTCGACGAACTTGTGCCGCGTGTCCTCGACGACGGACAGGACTATGAGGCGCTGTATTCGACGATCATTCAGGTTGCCCGTGTCGCCGAGATGGATGTCGCCGAGTACGCGACGATCCCGTGGTTGTAGGATTCCACGATGGCTGAACCGCGTCCCGTCGACCCGTCCGAGGTGCGACGTCAACTCGATCGTGTCTTGCCGTCGCTCGCGGTCCGCGTCTCCGAAACAGAACGTGATCTCGCCGACCTCGGCGAGTACCCCGACACCGATCAGGGTCGACGTCGGCTGGTGAACCGAATCCGACGCACCCAACGCTGAGCACCGTATCCGCCGCCGCGGATGATAGGATGACACCGAGAGGAGGTGACTGTTGATTACGTCCGACGAACTGGAACGGATGATGGTCGAGATCGGGACCGGTATCCCGTGGGGAGACCCACGGTCGCGGATACCGCAAACCGATGAGCATCGCCGCAAGTGGAACCGCATCGCGGAACAGATGCGTGACATCGAACGTCGAGGGAGAACAGTAGAGATTCCCGGCGAGATACCCGACCTGAACGACTACATCCCGGGAACCGTCTGAGATTCCCGACGGCTAGCCTGTGGCGTCGTGGTCGCTGTCCCGTCGTACGTCTCCGCTAACGCCCGCAGAGGACTCGACCTGCTGGAATACGCCGGAGATGGGCTACGACCCCGCACGATCCGTGAGGCGCGCTCTATGGCCCGAGGAGAGGTCTCTGCGGACAAGGTGCGTCGCATGGCGGCATGGCTCGCTCGACATGACGGTGACCTGAGGTCCCCGAAGGCTGACGCCTACCTCGACGGCGAGTCTGACCGTCCGACACCGGGACAGGTCGCGTGGCTCCTCTGGGGAGGCGACATCGGACGCGGCAACCGGGATCGTGCTCGCGAGTGGGCTGAACGGACCCGTGACCGGCTGATCCGGGAGGGCGAACTCGAAGCCGCGACACCCGGCGAGGTGCGTGTCGGGACTGCTGTCCAGTACCCGGTGCCGAAGCCGCCCGATCCGACCGAGTACGCGACCGGGATCGTGACCCCAAGCGACGGGTTGGTCTTGGCCCACGACCG
>Ga0099848_1001607_pt1 | contig 10576 bp, 19 predicted proteins | sample CB_VirMetaG_3_FD_78179 | JGI IMG/M metagenome (GOLD analysis project Ga0099848, IMG submission 78179) | Freshwater to marine saline gradient viral communities from Chesapeake Bay - CB_1508_1S Viral MetaG | ecosystem: Environmental > Aquatic > Marine > Coastal | place: USA: Chesapeake Bay... | reverse complement strand
GTCGTCTGACCCCAAGTGCCTGACTGTTCGCCGTCCGCGATCAGCTCAATGCCGGAACCTGTGTAAGTGCTAGGCATGTTTCAAACCCTATGCTGCGATCTTAGTCCAGACTGTACCGGGATTCGGAACAATCTTACCCCAGACGGTGACATTGCCGATAGTACCCGCCCCGGCAACTCCGGTCAACGTCACAAGTGCGTCGCCAGAAACAGTAACCGAGTTTACTCGGCACTGCCCCTGAACACCGGTCACATCGACATCTGACTCCCCGTTAACAGAAACAGAGCCAATACCTCCGGAGGCAGACAGGCCAGTGGTTGGAATGTTGGCGGTTCCAGTGACCTCAACGGAACCTATTTGGTTATTTCCAACCACTCCGGACGGAGAAACATTTGCATTAGCTAGTATAAGAACAGAGCCGACAGAAGCGGTGGCATCAAGCCCAGTAGTTGGTACTTCCACATTGGCTTCAATGCGAACAATTCCAACTTCCGCCGCAGCAAAGACACCGTCTGGAATGACAAGTGCGCTCTGGAAGCTGATAGCCTGACCAATTTCACCCGTTGCCTGCACCCCGGACGGCACAACAACATGGTCGGCAAATACAGAAGCAACCCCAACTGAAGCAGTGGAGCCAGTGCCGCCCACAACAGCAACAACATTGGCTTCGATTCTGACAATGCCGACTAGAGCATCTGCCTCGATGCCAGTAGCTGGCACATTCGATGTGCCAGTTGCAGTAAGTGTACCAACGGAGCCATTGGCCTGTACGCCGTCTGGTCTTGCAATGTCCCCAACGCCAACCTGAACTTGTCCAGCTCCGCCGGTTGGCTCGCTCCATTCACCTTGAGACCATACTCCACGGCCCCATCCAAATTCAGTAGCGGTGTCAGCTTCTACCCCAGACACCTCGACGGTAATTGGAAGGCTGGCAAAGGCATTACCAATTTCGCCACTCCCGACTAACCCGTCCGGAATGACGAGCGCGCTCTGGAAGGAAGAGACTTGACCAACGCCACCCGTGGCTTGAAGGCCAGTTGCTGGAACGCCAGCCGTTCCAATTGCGCTTGAGGAGCCTGACGAGTTGCTGGCCTGAACGCCAGATACAACAACAGTACCTTCTTCGCCAAAGCCGCCGTTGGACCAAGTCGTGCGACTCCAACCCTGTAGGGTATCATTCGCCATAGACTTGGCCCTCTATGCTTACGCGATACGGATGATCGCGCCGGTTGCGGTCGGAGTCGGGAACTGGATGGTGAACGTACCAGATGTCGAGGTCTTGTTCGAGCCGAAGTCCAGAACTGCCACAGCCGGATCGCCAGTTGCCGTGTCATTGTAGATCAGAGCGCCGCGAGCGGTGATGGTCGCGGTGGTGAACGACAGGTCTGCGAAGTCCGTCAGGGCGGTCGTGCCAGACGAAGTGGGCGTAACGTTCGTCAGAGCGCCACCACCAGCGGTGTACGAGCCGGAATTGCCGACTTCGTTGGTCGCGCTGTACGCAGTGGTCGATGCGTTCAGAGTTGCAGTCGCTGTATAGAGAGCGAGCTTGAAGGTGTTGCCACCAGTCGAGAAATTGTGGACGCCCTTCAGCAACTCGACTTTGAAGGAGGTACACATCGCGTTGCCGGAAAAGGCCATATCACAGTCTCCTGAGTTGATCAGCGAGATCGTGGAATCCCGCATCCCTGATTTGAGCGCACATCGTCGCCCTGTCTTCTTGCATCGCCATCTTAATGTACTGGCGAACTATTTTCAACATATGGTCGCGATATGCTTCAGCCTGCATCCTGATCTCTGGAGGAGCCTTCTCAGAGATTGAAATTAACCTGTTCACACATAGCTCAGCGATGGCATCAGGTGAGTGGCCACCCTTTTCAGAGGTGACCACATTGAACTGGATTTCGGCAACTTCGCCTTTGAGATTCAGCATAGCTCAGCCCTTGTACAGATAGCCATCTTCCGGCTCAGGAGGATGCTGATACATTGAGTTCTTCTTCACGCTGAACTGCCCGTCCTCAATGTCGAGCCGCAGAGGATCGGGCAAGCGGTGGTATCCGTACAGCCGCTCTTCTGGCGGCACATCTGTGTCCATCAGCGGAGAGGAGGGCGAGATCACAACAGCACATCCCTTGGTGTTAAGGACGCCAATCCAGAATTCCACGCACCCGCGACCAGCCTCTGCCATGTGGATGTTCTTGCGGTACGAGTAATCCAAGCCGAACAGGTGCAGCTCGGATACGCCAGTGGCGCATGCAAAGCCCATCGCGTACCCGGCAGTGTTGTTGAAGTAATAGTTGTTGGTGGCACCCATCACTTCCTTCAATGGATACTGAACCACGCTCGGGCAGCGCGGATCGAGGGTGCAGCTGTAGATCGGAAAGTTTTGCTCGGTTGTGATTGTTTTTGCGACAATCGATGTCTGGTTGCCAGCCACAGTTTCATCGAGGAACCGGGAGGGCGGGTCCATCATGAACATGCGGTCGCACGGCAGAACGCCGCCAAGTGCATTGATGGTCCACACCTCGTCGTACTCCATAGAGTTACAGCGGGCGGTAATGTAAAATCCGGCTGAAGCGCCCATTGCCACAATAGCAACACGCTTCCCCTTTAGGTCAGGCAGTTCCATGATTTTCCCCTTCTTTGTGCAATTGCACTTTTAGCGACGGAGGAATTCGCCATCCCGATAGTTGTCGCGCATGCTGCGAATGCCAACACCACCAAGCTGTGCAAGCGCTTCTTCATAGCGCTGTCCGTACAGTGCGAGGATGTCAGCTTCCCCCTTCATGTAAGTATAGGCCTCAATTAGAGAACCATACAAGAGGGCAGCTTCAGCATTATCACCCAGCCAAGATGTGCTGGTGGTGACAATGGACGGGGGATCGAAGTAGTAATGCAGCTCGACGCCATAGTCTGCGTCGGGCGTGGGGCCAAGAATGAAGTTGCCGCTGCCGACAGTGTCATCACCATCAAACTGGCCATAATACTGCGGCAGACCCTGCGTGGCTGAGCGAGGGAAAGCCTCACGGATGAAGTTCACATCCTTATCGAGAAGGTATGTGTAGTCCCCATCGCCATCAATGACAGCGATGGAGAACACCGCGAGGAAGTCAGACGGGCGAGCGAGGTACTGGTTGCCAGCACTCATGGACGCAGTCACGTTCTTGCGCAGCTCAGGGATCATTACCGAGCGATAAATCCGCTCTTCAGCCTGCTGGATGAAGTTCGGAATCTGGGAGACAAAGGATGTCTCCAAGTTCTCGGTATAGTCCTTGATGGCTTGAACGAGTTCTGCGTAGTTCATCTATCAGCCCCGGCTGAAGTTCCCGCCACGAGTGGCAGCGCCCATGCCACGGCACTTGCCGCCCATAGCCATCTTCTTGACCTTGCCGCCAGCCTTGCGACCAAGCGTATCAGTCACCTCACGGTCTGCGGCTTCCATCTCACGACGCTTGGGGGCAGTTTCTTTTGCCTCAGCGCCACGCAGCATTCTATCACCAACGCGCATCTGCGCACGACGCACGGCCTCAGGGATCATTGCCAGTCGGCTAAGACCGCCAGCCTCGCGGCGGCGCTGCTGCGCTTCCTGATATTCTGCCTCTTGGCGCGCTGGTCGGCTATCGCGGCTTTCAAGCTCCCTCCGCAGGCGGTCAGCCCTTGCGGCTGCGCGGGACTGCGCTTCACCACCAGCTTGCATCTTCTTAACTTTGCCGCCAGCCTTCATGCCGCGACCGCCATTGCGCAGGACATCATCCTGCTCGCTCTGCTCGCGGCGAATAGCGCGGTTACCACGCTCTCCAGCCTCGCGCTCCTCACGAGTGCTGGGGCGGGGCGTCGGGCGGGGGGACTTCTTAACTCCGGGCATAGTCAGTCTCCTGTGCTGACGGTAACGGTTCCTACGGAACCTACCATGTATATCAAGGGATTCCCAACAGGATTCCATCCGAAGAGACCACGGCTCTCCAGAAGCGATGTGTCAGGACGGGGCTGCCACAGCGACTGCGGGTCAACGATCTTCAGCCTGCCAAGAAAATTCTGCGGCTGATCCGGATCAACCACATCATATCCAATGCGGAGTCCTGTCTTGGTGCCGTTCTGAATTTCCCAGACAAGCTGGTCGAGCGGGTATCTAAACCCGGTTCTGTCGCAGTATCCGAAAGCATGTTTGCCCTTCGCATATGTCACGGGTACGAACTCCACGGCGTGATGAAGAACGATGCTCTGGTTTCATCTTCAGCTGCGGCGAGTGCGAACTGACGCTCGTACTCAGCCTGCAAGGCCTCGGCGCGAGCTGCTGCCTCTGGCTTCTTCATAGCAACATGAAACGCCAGCCCAGAGACCAGAGCAGGCACGAAGCGAGGTGGCACACCGGCAGAGCCAGAGATGCCGCTGGAGAGGCCGGAGATGCCCTTCAGGCGATAGTATGCCAGCGTGTAGGTCATTGTGCCGTCTGGCACGGGCCACAGCGTCACTGTGGTGGCGCTGACGCCGCGATCCACATAGATTTGAGTGGGCCGACCCTGAATGAGCTTGTTGGTCTGTTGTGCGTACGTTGCTACGCTGACGCGCTCAAGGGTGGTATCGACCTGATTCTGACCAGTCCCTGTGCGAAGCTGATGCTCAATGACATCAATCGTATCGGATGGCATCGTGTACACATGGGTGCCAGCAACCAGAGGGATGGTGCCAGCTTCAACCGTGAAGAGGTTGAGACCACGGTTCTGCCATTCGAGCGTAAGGATGTTCAAGCTGCGGCGGATGGTGCGGAGGTCATACCCCGTACGCATTTCAAGGCCAGCGCGCTCATACGCTTCCTCGAAGAGTTCTGCGATGTCAGGGGTAACGACTGCCATGTTACGGTCTCCGGATCATACCGCCGATGCCCATCATCAGGGGATTGCCTGCCCCAGAAATAGCACCCTGAAGGCCAGAATACGAGGTTGAATACTGACGCCCCGGCATTGCAGGCGCGGTTGGTGGCGGGGTGTATGTCGGCATGGGTGCCGCTGTGGGCGGAGCTGGTGGCCAAGGCAGGTATGATGGCCACCAAGAAGGACGCTCTGCCGGAAGAGCATTCACATCCACGGGCGGTGCAACAGGCTGCGCGGGGGCAGGCTGATCTTCATTGCCTCCCATGGGAGATACTCTCGCCATGCGCTCAGCGCCCTGAATGTTTCGCATCACATTTGCCGGGTCGGTGCTGGTCAAGCCGCGCAGGCTGAATGGGCTGTATTCTGGGGCAACCATCGCATCTCCAGCGGAAATGCCAAAGCGCGGCATGTCTCGCGTTGCAACCATTTCCATCTGTGCGTCATCGCCCTCTCCGCGAAGGACGTTCATGACGGATGGTCTCATTTGCGGAGCTGTAGCAGAGGGGCCAGAATCTCTGCCGCCAGCCAAATTATCAATAAGGTTCTTAGCAATGCCCAAAAAGCCAAAGCCAGCCAAGCCAGAACCCCTATCCGCAGTTGATACAGTTGGCTGTGGGGCGGGCGCTGGGATCGGAGCAGGCGATGGCACAGTCGGACGAGGCGCTGATGCCATATCCACAGCAGGTGCAACACCCATTTCCTGTGGACGCAACGACATTAATGGAGAGCGAGATGGGGGCTGATCCATCATCCCCGGAACCCGAGTAACGGGGAACCGGCCACCTTGCGGAACTGGCATTCCGGGAAGGCTAGGCGATATAAACATACCCTCCACTGGCGCAGGTATGCCTGTGGGCGGAGAAGTTGTATCGACACGCGGAGCAGTTCCGACTGTGGGTGCCGTCATCTCTGAGGGTAAGAACTCACCCAAAAACGGAGGTTGCTGCTCTCGCGTCGGGCGGAACATAAAGTCCTCAGTACTCTGACGCCCAGTGAATCTCATCTCCGGCGTGGACGGCAGCTCTCTGCCAAATAGCCCCTGAGGGGGAACTGCCTGACGCGGAGGAGGTAATAGGTTCTGTGGCAGACCGATGGTCTCATCGATCATAAAGGGGGTCATGGGCAGCTCTTGCCGACCATCGTATGTTCCAACAACATTGCCCGCCGCATTGAACATGGGTGTTTGGGCAAAGACACGCTTGCCACTACCGCCAAGCATGGCGGCAATACCCTGCTGAACAGCTGGTTGCTGTGCAGCAACGGCAGCTGCTTGATTGTCATCGCCACCCTGAGAATCAAGAAATGCCTGAGCCTTTGCTTGATCTCGCGGTTGAGGGCGAGGAGAGCTTGCAGGGGCAGAGCTTCGAGACGGACGCTGCTCCGGGCGCGAAGATGATTTGGGTGCCATGTCAGTCGCCTTTCCGGAATCGCGCGGCTTTCTTTGCCACGTTCTTGGGCTGCTTTACAAACTGCTTGCCCTTGCGTGTGCCTTCCCGCTTGGCGCGGGTGGTGGCGGCATACTCAGACGGAGATAGGGCCTTGATGGCCTTCTCCGGGAGATACCTCTCCCCGGTTGCCTTCGGACCCTGAGTGGACGGCTTGCCGGACTTTGTCCGCCATTTCTGCTTGGTCCACCTGTCGAGGCTTTTCTGAGATGCCGCCTTGCCCATTACTTCTTCTTGGCCATACCGCCGCGCTTCATCTTGCCGACGCCGTCAGCTGCGAATGCGGGAACCTTCTTGCCGTCCTTCTCGACCATCTTCAGCTTGCCACCACCGCGCATCATCTTGGTGTCAGCTTTACCGCCGCGCATCATCTTCTTTGCTGCGCCGCCACGCTTCATCGCGCGAGGTTTCATTGCCATGGGTCAGTCTCCTTTTGCGGTTGACGACAAGCTCTTCATACTCGTCGCGAGGATACGCAGAATAATACCCCAATGCCTCCAACCTGTCACTAGCGGCAACCACGAGCGCCAAGTCCTGTATGAAGACCATGCAGTACTCGTACGGATTTGAGCTTTCCCAGTCGTTGTCCGTGAGAAAATCTAGCTCTGCATCATCAGCTCCATAGTCTGGATGGAACTGCATACAGTGCAGTGACGAGTGAGACAGGTTAAGTTTTTCCGTGAATGCAGTCAGGTCATCGAGGTCTGGGATTTCGTATGTGCCGACGACAATGAGTTCCTTACCGAACTCGTAAAAATCCCTGCAATATCTGGAGACATCTTCCTCGAAGTTATCTGATTCGATAACAAGAACCTTGTTTTCTCGCCACGCCTTGCGAGCATACGGGCATGGGGGCATGCCATTGAGGTATTTGCTTGGAGCTTCGAGGACTTCGCGGGACCAGCTGCGGAGGTCTCGCTCAATCGCGGTATCCACCACCGGCGTCCTTGTATCGCTTTGCCAGCATCTGTGCTTTGCGAGCAGACCACTGACCGGGCTTTCCGCCCTTACCCCCAGCTTTGATCTCATTGAAGATGCGCTTACGCATCTCTGGCTTGGTGTAGTTGCCAGCCTCATTTACGCGGCTTTTGGTGGCACCGCCTTTGGCCATTTTCTTGGCGGGGCGCTTGGCCGGGGACTTGGTGATCTGCTGCCGCATGTTTGCGCGAGACATGGTCATTTGCTCTTCCCCTTCTTTGATTTCCGAGCAACGCCCTTAATAGAACCTTTGTTCTCGGCGGCATAAAAGATACGTTCGCCCTTTTCCTTGCCATACTGCTTGGCCATAGCGGCTTTGATCTTCTTGCCCTTCTCAGTGAGCGGCATGATAGCTCCTCAGCAGTTCCAAGCCCGAAGGCTTTTGTTGATACGGCTGTTGGGGTCGCGCTTTGTCTTCTCGCTGGTGAGCTTCTTCTTCATGCCGGACATTCTGGCACAGAAGCTCTTGCGACGAGCGGCATCCTTCTTGGTCTTTGGATTGGGCGCAGGGGGCTTCAGGTCCATCCCCTGCTTCTTGGCCGACGCACGGCCCTTGGCATTCAACCCACCCTTGGGGTCTTTGCCCTCCTTGCGTGTCCATGCGGGAGATTTGGCCATTATTCACCCTTCTTTGCAAACCGATCCAGCATCCTATCGAGCTTGTTGTCCAAGGCTTCTAATCGCTGGATGACACGGTTGATATCTGCATGGACCTCTTGCTTGGTCACATAGTCACGCGCAACTTCCTCGCGGGTTCGGTTCAGCAGGATGTTAAGCCGCTGAACCTCTGCCCACATGGTCTTTGCAAACCACCCGATCAGTGCAAGCGCAGCTGTCAGGCCGATATTCCAAAGCATCAGCTCCATCGGTGCCTCAGCTATAGAAGAACGTCATTGCGGTGATGTTGGTCGCCGCCGTGATTGTTACGCCGGTTTGAAAGCGAACCCCGTTGTCCGGAATGTTTACCGAATGGGAGTCGTTGGCGAGGAAGTCGAGATCGAGCGAAACAGCGGTTGCCGTGCCGTCCTTCAGCGTGAGGCGACCAGCGCCACCAGTAGAAGTTAGGACTTGGATTTGACGAATGCGCGCTGGCCCAACACCCAGTGAGCCAGTTGCGGTCATCCGTTTTGCCTGAATGTCAGACATCGCCATGGGTTAACCATCCTTTTTCTTGGGGGTCTTCTTGGGTTTGGGAGCGGCTTCTGCCGCCCCCGCTTTCTTGCTATTCAGCTTACCCATGGTTCACCTTACACAGTGGCCGAGAACGGGGTGGCTTCGGAGTCAGTTGCCGCGCCGACGATGCGAACCGACCACAGGTTTGCCGCGACATCCTGCAGTTCAACAGTGGCACCGCGAATGCCGCCAGTGGTTCCGCCATTGAAGGTGATGGTGTCGGAAGTGGAAGCGGTCTCGAAAATAGATGCCGAAGCGTCCGTGTCGTTTGCCACGATTGCAACGCCAGCCATCACATCAGTCGAGTCTGCGACTTTAATGGTGGTGTTGTTCGATGTGATCGTGGTCAGGACAAAGAACTTGTAGCTGTTGCCGGTGCCGGTTGCGGCGGGGAGCGTCAGTGCCTGACCAGCTGCGCGATCCAGAAGAACGGTGCGGCCAGAGTGGGCAGCGGCAGTGACGGTGGCAGTTGCTGCGGTCAGCGTGACAATGGAGTCAGAGCCAGAGATAAAGCCAGCGGTCGAAGTTACCGGGCCGGAGAACGTGGTGGAACCCATGATATATCCTCATGCACAAGGTTTTGCCGCGCAGTCTGTGCATCGTCAGGTGGGTCTTCCTGTCTGCACGGCTCGATGTGAAACCCACCGTCAGATTACATGAGCATGCTGCAAAAAGAAAGGCCCGCCGAAGCGGGCCTCCCAAAGTGCATTTGCACTTTTCAAATCATGCACCAGCCGAGCCATACATGCCGAGCGGGTCGGACACGCCGAACGAGTAACGCTCACGCGCTTTATAGCGCACGTTGCCCGTGTCGAAGTCGCCGTCCATCGAAGTCGTCATGGCGGTACGCACGAAGTGCTTCATGCCATTCGGAACATCGGTGGTCAGGAACCATGCATCCGTGTCGGTCAGGTAGTGGTTGACACGGAAGCCCTCGGGGATCGAGCCGTTGTTACGGATCGCGTTGATGTCGTTATCGGCGGTGCCGACACGCAGTTCCGTCTGGAGCAGACGGGTTGCAACGAACATCAGTGCCGGGGGAACGATCAGCTTGCGCGGACGAGCTGCGATCAGCAGGCCACGTTCGTCAACGAACGCAGCGATGTCGATAACAGCCTGCTCGAGCGAGGTTTCGTTCAAGTCAGCAGCAACGGAGGGAACGTTCGAGTTCACGCCACCACCCACGGTGGGGTGCGAAGCATTGAACAGGGTGACGCCGTCGCCCGACTTAAAGGTGGTGAAACCCGTGTTGAGCAGCGATGCTGCCTTAACCTGCTTCGTGTACGCCATGGCGCGAGCAAGCGCCTTGGTGTAACGGGCCGAGAGCGAGTCGTACAGGTTGTCTTCCATTGCCTCTTCGGTAATGGAGAAGCCCATAGCCACGGTCTCGTGGTTGTAGCGAGCAGTAAACGCTTCTTGCGCGTTGTCGTACGAGATAGCTGCGCCTTCCGACTTGACCGGAGCTGCGCCAAAACCCGACAGCTTCACTTCTTCTTCGAAGCTCCGCTCAGAGGTTTCGGTCTCATAGATTTCAGCGTGTTCGTTCTCGTACGTTGCATACTCCTGACCGAACAGAGCGTTCAGGCCGGGGAGCAGTTCCTTGAGAATCTGGGAACGCGAGATAGTCATGTCATATCCTCCTTACACACCAAGCGAGTTGGTGTACGAGTGGACACCCACGTTCAGCTTCACGATGAACTCCGGATAGTCGTCCGACTCGGTGCCAGCGACAACGTCAACGATGCGAACTGCAAGCGTCGAAGTTGCAGCCAAGCTGCCGCCGTTCGAACCAACCACAAGATTCATGCCCGATTTGCCGGTCGAGGTGCTGCCTGCAGTACCGAAACCAAGGGCGGCGTTCTTGCCGATTGCCCCCGGCCAGCCCGAACCATCGGTGCCGCTGTTAAACGTACCGAGAGCTGCGGTGCCTTTGATCTGCAGAAGCGCATCGGGGTCGTCCATGACGCGGACGTACACATCGGTTGCGCCGCCGGTGATCAAGTTGGCAGGCAGGAAGTTGTTGTAGGTGGGCTGGCCTTCGCTGTTGACGTAACGCGAACCAACGCAAACGCCGACGATACCAGCGGTGGCATCAGCGGAAGTTGCGGTGAT
>Ga0099848_1001606_pt1 | contig 10576 bp, 5 predicted proteins | sample CB_VirMetaG_3_FD_78179 | JGI IMG/M metagenome (GOLD analysis project Ga0099848, IMG submission 78179) | Freshwater to marine saline gradient viral communities from Chesapeake Bay - CB_1508_1S Viral MetaG | ecosystem: Environmental > Aquatic > Marine > Coastal | place: USA: Chesapeake Bay... | reverse complement strand
TGGATCTGGCTAAGCACTTCCTAGGTGCTATCAAGCAGCGACTTACTCACCCCAACTATGCTGACCTACAAGTTACTTATGCCCCCGGGGTAGGCTTTAAGTCTAAGTCTGCTGTCTGGCGTGAGGATCAGATCTTCCTAGGGCAAGAGCTTCGAGACTCTAACGAGGCTGACCCTACTATTCAGGCTTTGGGTATGGGTGGTCATATCTACGGTACCCGCGCTGACCTAATGATCCTTGACGATACTGTCACTTTGTCTAACGCCCACGAATACGAAAAGCAAATTCGTTGGATTCAACAAGAAGTTATTACCCGTCTTGGCCCCGGTGGTAAAGTCCTAATCTTAGGTACCCGAGTAGATGCCAAAGACCTGTATCGCGAATTAAGGAATCCGGAGCGATACCAAGAAGGTCAACCACCTTGGACCTACTTGGCTATGCCGGCACTCCTAGAAGTCAACGAGGACCCTGAGAAGTGGCAAACTCTCTGGCCTAAGAGTGATGAGCCTTGGCCCGGACTTAAAAATCAAGAACCTGATGAGCAAGGTCTGTTTGTTCGTTGGGACGGTCCAAGACTAAAGAGGCGACGATCCGCTATGGATCCTCGCACTTGGAATATGGTTTACCAGCAAGCTGACGTGGATGATGATGCTATCTTCCCACCGGCTGCTGTAAAAGGTTCTGTAGATAAGATGCGGATGCCGGGGGTATTAGTACCCGACGCTCCGGGACATCCTGAATCTACTGATGGTTTCTACATAGTTGCTGGACTCGATCCAGCGATTGTGGGATACACCGCCGCTGTTGTTATGGCGGTTGACCGAAAAGGTCATAAGCGTTGGATATTAGACTGCGCTGCTTTACTCTCACCATCCCCCGCTCAAATTAGGGGACTCATCCAAGACTGGACTACTAAGTACCGCCCGCAAGAGTGGATGGTTGAGCGTAACGCATTTCAGGGTTATCTAACACAAGATGAGAACCTTAGAAGTTGGCTGGCAAGCCAAGGAGTATTTCTCCGCGAGCACACTACTTCTAAGAATAAGTGGGACGCTGGCTTCGGTGTTGCTGCTATGGCGCCCCTATTTGGAACCGTACATTCTGACGGTAAACACCGGCGAGATAATTTAATTCGTATTCCAGCGGATCGCAGTGAAGCGGTTCGTATGCTGATAGACCAGCTTATTACTTGGAGTCCTACCACTAAAGGTAAGACCGACTTAGTAATGGCATTGTGGTTCTGTGAGATTCGCGCTAGGGAATTACTCCAAAATTCTATTGGGGTAAAGCATTATATGAATAACAGTTATCTATCTAGAAACGAACAATCTAAAAGAGTAGTCGTCAACTTAGACGAGGTTCTCAACTCACCACAAAGGATATAACTATGCCAATGAAACCAGAAGGCAAGTACGAGCCAATCGAATATATGACTGAAGCAAAGATTGCTGATGTACATAACGGCGCTTACGAGCCAAAAGATAAAAACGATAAGTAATCCAACTAAAGGATATTAAGTGATAGATCAGATTGCGGCGAAAGTAGAGAGACTACGCCAGCGTAGTGTGAAGCGTGACGCTCGTATGCGTGATGTACTACGAGTACGCCAAGGCGAAATTGGTGGTGTATTCCCCGGCGCTTTCTCTGACGACTATCCAAGACCACTAATTGCTAACTTTATTGACGTAGCAGCAAAAGACCTAGCAGAAGCTATGGCTCCGCTACCTGCGTTCAACTGTTCTGCTACCAATATAGCATCAGATACTCAGCGTCGTGCTGCTGATACTCGTACTCGTATTGCTAACTATTATGTTACCAATTCTGATTTACAACTACAGATGTACAAGGGCGCTGACTGGTACAACACCTACGGTTTTCTACCAGCAATTATTGAACTTGACTATGTAGATCAACAGCCTCGTATTCGTATGCTCAACCCTTGGGGTGTTTATCCTGAGATCGACCGCTTTGGTCGAACAGTCTCGTTGAGCCAGACAATGAGTATGACTGCTGAGGAACTTGCTGCTCTTTATCCAGAGCACCGAGGCGCTCTTATGGCAGACGGCACTCGAGCTAGCACAGTGCTAGATATTATTAAGTATCACGACAAAGACATTGACCTTCTTTACATTCCGTCAAAAAAGAATCTTGTCTTGTCTCTTGCTGCTAATCCAATAGGTCGCTGCCTTGCTCGTATAGCAGAGCGTCCTTCTATTGACGGCGAGAACCGAGGACAGTTTGATGATGTGCTAGCAGTTCAACTTGCTCGCGCTCGTTTTGCTATTCTACAGATCCAAGCAGCAGAGAAGTCAGTTCAGGCACCTATCTCAGTACCGCAAGATGTACAAGAGATTGCGCTAGGACCAGATGCGATCTTGCGTTCACAAAACCCACAGGCTATTCGACGTGTATCACTAGAACTACCTTCCGGTGTATTCGCAGAGTCTGCTCAGTTAGAGCGAGAACTACGACAAGGTGCTCGCTATCCAGAAACCAGAACCGGTAATATCGACGCATCTGTCGTAACTGGTCGAGGTGTACAAGCTTTACAGGCTGGCTTTGATACACAAATCAAATCAGCTCAGGCAACTTTCGCAAGATTGTTTGCCGATATGATTTCATTAGCTTTTGAAGTTGATGAGAAGTTGTTTGGCAATACCGAAAAAACTATCAAGGGTAGTGATGATGGTACGCCGTATATCTTGAAGTATCGTCCTGCTAGAGACATTAAAGGTGATTACACTGTAGATGTTCAGTATGGTCTGATGTCGGGATTAGATCCAAACCGAGCCTTAATCTTCGGATTACAAGCTCGCAGCGACAAACTTATTTCTAGAGATTTCCTACGTAGAAACTTACCTTTCAACGTAAATGTCACTCAGGAAGAACAACGCATTGATATTGAAGAAATGCGTGACGCACTGCGACAAGCAGTTGCTTCCTCAGCAATCGCGATTCCACAGTTGGCTGCCCAAGGGCAAGATCCATCTAACCTTATTCGCGCTATTGCTGATGTTGTTACTGGACGACAAAAAGGAAAATCTTTAGAGGATGTGGTTACTGAGGCATTTACGCCAGAGCCACAACCTGAAGTTCCTGCTGCGGGTGTGGCTCCCGGATTGGGACAGACCGCGCCTGCACAAGGCGGTCCGGTTGCAGCCCCCGCAGCAGGCCCTACGGGGACTCCAGATCTAGGTTCTCTACTAGCCGCTATTGGCGTATAACACTACCGGGGGGTGAAAATGAAAAAAGGTACAAACGCTCCAGCTCCTACAGCTGCTCCGCGTAAGTCCGCAGGTGGTGCTAAGAAGCCTGCTGGCGGTCGAGTTGACTTTGGAATGGCTCCAATGGGAGTTAAAGGCAATATGAAAAAGACTAAGTAAGGATTGGTATGGCTGGACGTTTTAATAGAGATGATGCTTATTACACCGTTCCTATGCGTCCAGCCAACCGCCTTGATTTCGTAATCATATTTTTGAATCTATTTCATAATATTGGATTAACGTTTACCACTTTTCTTAGAGAGATGATTGGTGTGGCTGTAGGTCATTATCATTATAAAGATTACGAAAACGAACAATGGCAAGTTTTGTCAGAAGAATTAGAAAGTTTAGAAGGTGAGCAGTAATGGCTAAAGTATCAGGACCGGGCAAGTACGCCCGTCGAACTGACGGCACTGCTTTCGATAGGAATGCTACTCGTCAACCTATTCGAGAAATGCCTTCACAGGGATACGGCGATCGCGCCGAATTAACAGGACTTCAGGGTTCAGCTCCTATGGCTGCTACTCCGTCTGCTCCACCAGTTATGCGACCTACTCCACTGTCTGCTCCGTCAGAGCGACCAGATGAACCTATCACCGCAGGTGCTCCATTTGGTGCTGGTCCCGGTAGAGAAGTTATGCCTATTCCACCAATGCCAGAAGATGAGACAGCGAATCTTATTCGCGCACTTTACGCATTGAATCCAGATCCAGATTTAGCAAGGTTAATCCAAAGATTAGACGCTGAAGGTCGTTAATGGCTAACGAATTAAGCAATAAAAAGTTTGATTCGCTACCGGGTCTGCCCTCTGTCGGTGCAGATATGGCTGCGAGTCCTTGGGGTGCTAGTAGTATAAATGCTGCTAACTTATTTGCTGAGGCTCAAGCAGCAGCAACTCCTGCTTTAGCGCAATCTGTAGCAAAAATGGCTAAGCAATATCCAACTGCTAGTGCTGGCACTATTGTTGCTTTGTCTAAAGCTGGTATTGATCCTACTTCGCAGGCTGCGCTTGACGTAGTTAATACTGATTTGCTGTCCAAATCAGACTTAGAACGCCAGAAGGCTAGAGAACTTACTAAGCAAATCAACCAGAGAGAAAACAAAGAAGCTTCATCTGTTGTTGATTTTCTAGCACCGGTTACTCGCGGTTTCTTTATTACGTTATCTATGCCTTTCGAGCTAATCGACGGCTTAGTTCGTAACATATTTCAGTCTGGCAGAGACGTTAATCCGTTTGCTCAAACCCAGTTGGGTCAGATTGGTGCGTCATTTGCTCGCGGTGAAGGTATCAACGTTGGTGATGGCTTCCTAGGTGTAGGTCAAGATACTAAGATTGGCCAGAAGTTACTAGAAGCCAGAATGGCTGCTACTGATCCCGGTGCTAAAAAGGTATGGAATCCTGCTGTTGGTCTAACTCAGGCTATCTTTGAAGATCCAGAGACTAAGGCTGCTAGAACATTCGAGGGTATCGCCTCGTTTATTTATGCTATTGGTGCTGACCCAATTACTTATGTCCCCGGTGTTGGTCTAGTTAACATAACCAAAGCAAGCAAACTTAAAAAAGTATCTGGTGCTACCACAACAGTTCGAGGTCAAGCCAAAGCTGGCGCTGCTATTGATAATGAACTTAACAGTATCTCTAGCGAAATCTCTGAAATTGAAGATGCTATTGCTGAACTAAAGGCAATAGACAATCCAGTTGCGCATAATGAACTTCTTGAATTAGAAGATGCGTTAGAATTAGAGCGTACAAAAGCTCGCGCTGCTGAAGCTAAGTTCAGTATATTAAATCAAGATATTACTGATGCTGAATTACTGGCAAGTTCTACTGCTGCTCGAGTAACAGCAGAACTAGAGGCTAAAGCAGATCCTGCTAGAGTCATTGTTAACCTAGGTGCCGACATTGTTGACCGAGGCAAGAACTGGTTAAAGGGTCAGGACGATTTTACTCGCGCTACTTTAGGTAAGAAGAACGATCCTATTCTAGAAAAGCAGATTGATGAAGTTCTAGAAGCAGAGCCTAGTGTATTTTGGGGCAGCAGAACTTACGCAGCAGCAGATCCAACTGATGAGAAACTATTCCTTGAGGAAGGTCTAGTCCGCGAATCTTGGGTTATGGAGAAGCTAGGTTATCGCCGTCCAACTGTTGCTGAGCGCAAGCGAGGCGCTCGCGCATATATCAAAAAAGAAGTAGATAACCGTAGCGCTCTGGAAAAGAATAATGATTTCTTTGAGGTAGAGTCTGTATTCTATCTTGCTGATGACGCAGTTCCAGAAGGTTTACGAGTTCGTCAACCCGGTGAGGTTGATGTTGGTAATTTATCTCCTGCTGACCTTGGCGGTCAAGTATCTAGAAACAATAAAAACTATATCAAGGTTCCTTATCTAACTAAGAATGATGCCCGTCAGCAAGTTGCTCGTAAATACATTGACGAAGTAGAGATTGGCGACCCAACTCTACCTACTTCTGGTACTAAAGCTTTTGAGGATCTACTTAGCGTACAAGAAATCTTTACTGCTTTCGGCAAGACCCGAGCAATTAAAGAAATAGATCAGGCTTTCAAGGAAGTTGGAATCCGTATTCCTTCTACTTTGCTACGAGCAACCAAAGAAGAATCTGGTTATGACGTTTACCAAAAGGTAACTAAGTGGATTGACGAGAATGCCGATCAGGTAGCAGCTGATGTCCAGTTGGCAGTAGCCAATAACCCAGATGTTATTCTTTACAACGCTGTTGCTAAAGAACTTTACCAAGAGAGTTATGATGTTCTCAAGTCAGGCGAGCAAGCCTACAAAAATGTTGAGGATCTCAAAGAATTAGTAAAGGTTCAACAGCAGATTGTTGACGATACTAACAAGACTATCCTTGCTAAAGAGGGTAAGCGTAATTCGCTACAGTTAATTGCTGAAGAAGCTTTACAGAAGCGCATTGGTCTAAACAAAGTAATTGACGAATCAGTTGTAGATTACAATAAGGTTCAAGAGTTCTTGTTTGGCAAGCTAGGTGAGTCGGTAATGCGTACCTTAGTTGCTATGAAAGACCCAGTTAAGATTCGTCTTGCTTCTAATCACAAGTTTAGCGTTGAGTTATCGCAAGAACTAGCCGCTGCTACTACCAAAGAAGAAGTATTACAGGCTCTATCTAAGACTATTGGCTTAAAGGGTGGTATTGATAATACCCTTGGTCTAGGTTCTAGGGCTAGATTGGCAGCAGCAGGCAGAGCATTTGAGTTCAAGCCGGGCTATTATGATCCAAAGTCTGTTCAATTAGTACGTTCTAAGTTAAACTCTTTTGTTAATAGTAGCGTTGTCTCTAATGGTGTATCTAAGTTAGCAGATAGTAAATTGGCTAGATTGATGCCTACAACTGGCACTATCCACATTGACGACGTTAATAAACTAGTCGCAGAAATGGATAATGGCTTAGTTTATTTTAATAAGTTTACTGTTAAGGGTGAGCCTGTTATTACTCAGGTAACTCGCGAGAAGATTCTTAACCGCATTATGAAGGCACCTAATTCAACAGCTAGGTTCCGCGCTTGGATGGACGGTATTGCCGATATACAGGCAGCACTGATTAAGTCTAGGGGTATTGCTGTTGACGGAAAGAGAGCAGAACTTCTTAAAGATGCTGCTCAAATCTTCGGTGATGTAGATACTTATCGTAACTTCTTGGCTCAAGCATCTGGTGACTTTGGCGCTACCTCTGGTTACTATATGATGAATGGTGGAACTAAGGTTCCTATTCTTCCTAACCTGCCATTGATTGATTCTCAGTTATCTAGCGTAGTTCGTATGCCAAACGTACAAGAAATGCGCGCTATATCTGGCAAGATTAGTAGCATCTTTGAGGTTAATGCTAACGCAAAGATGACTCGAGATTTAATCAATAACCTATTCAACAAGCGATTCAAAGAGTTTGTTCTAGTAGGTCGAGCCTCTTACATATTCCGTAACGTTATGGATATGCAGGTTCGTATGTATCTAGCCGGTGGACAGACTGCTTTCAATAGCCCACTAGGTTTCCTATCTACCTTGATTGCTGATCCAAAGGGCGGATCTATCCGTAAGATGATGGATAGTTTTGGCCGTAATAAAACAGATGTCTTTGGTGATAGTTGGGACGATATTGCTAAGACCCTAGATGCTACTAACCCAGAAGCTATTATGGCCGGTGCTGCTAATGAATACGCAGTCATTATGGCTAGAGAGTATTCAACTGGTACAGGCGCAGCAAGACGCGGTGTTCCTGCTGGTATTAGGTTAGTTAAGCCTAATGATAGAAGCTTTAATCGCGCTTGGGCTAATTCGATCCTTATGTATCGTAGTTCAATGCTAGCCCGTATTGCTGCTGGTGGATTAACTGGTGGCTTTACTAACTCTAGAGGCAAGTTCATTCCGTTCTTTAAGGACGCAGATAACTGGCTACAGGGACGCAAGGCTGCTGGACTATCAGATAATCCACAAGATATTAACACTATGGTTGATTTCTTGTATGAAACTGCTGAAGGTCAAAAGCTTCGCGATTTAATTGCTAACGTTAATACTAAGTATAACTTCCTATCTGTTGATAGTCCATCTACTCGCAAGGCTATGAGTGACTACTTAGCAGTAATTCAATCAGAGATTGATAACCTAACTGCTAAGAATCAGAACCTAGTTAAGTTTATTGCTGGTGAAGATCTAATCCTACCTAACGGTATTCCAGTAAGTGTTAACCCTAAGTCTTTAACTAAGGGAAATACTCCACAAAAGGTAGTAGCACAGGCACTTGGTAAGTACCGAATGACTGAGGACTTTGAGTCTGCTGTAGGTATTATGAAACCACTGCCAGACTTTACTGAGTCTGCTGCTGGTAGAGGATACGTTGAGGCTTGGAATAAGACAGTTCGAGAGTTCTTTAGATTCTCAGCTCAGGTAGAAAAGACTACCTCGTTAGGTCCAGAGTTCCAACACCAGTATTGGATTAAGATTGCTGAGCGATTCTCACTACTTAATCGAGCTGATGCTGAGAAGGTACTGGCTCAGGCAGAGAAGAACCTAAGTGGTTTTAGAATTAAAGGCCAGCCAGTTAGAGTTCACCCTGCTGTTAAGAGTATGCGTAAGCAACTAGATAACCTACCTAAGAAGGGTGGGTTGAAGTTAGAAGATATTCACGACGGAGCCAACGCAGCTGCTGCTGATGAAATTGCTAAATTATTCTACGACGCAAACAGAGCAAAGCAGTGGGCTGCTGGATTAGGTCTAGCATCTCCGTTTGTTCAGGCATTTACTAACACAATTGTGCTATGGAGTCGATTAGCACTAGATAATCCTGCTCGTACTTACAAGGCTTTCAATGTCTATGAATGGCTAGAGAGCCCTGAAGCTGGTTGGGTTTATCAGTGGACTAATGAAAACGCTTACGATCCCGGACAAGGATTCATCTTTGATGATCCTCAGTTTGGTGAGAAGCGATTTGTTATGCCTATCCTTGGTGATCTAACTAGCGCAGTTATTGGTTTGATTCCGGGTACTCCAGATATTCCTAAGATGGTTCCGACTGCTTCGGTATCTGGCTTGAACCTAGCATTCCAAACAGAGTTGCTACCGGGTGTTGGTCCAGCAGTATCTATGCTAGTAGGACCACTAGTCAAAGAAAATGACACTTGGTTAGCAGAGCAAGCAAGAAAGTTTATCTATCCTTTTGGTGCTGCTGCTGCTCCTACTAGCCCAGTTGGTGCATTCACTCCTGCTTGGCTACAGAGAGTTCTAAACAGCTTTAACCCAGAGTGGTTTAAGACTAAATCACAATCTACTCTCAAACCAATTATGGGATACCTTGCTTCTACTGGTGAGTACGGAGAACTACCTCTATCTGCTGAGATGCAGGAGAAGTTGATTCGAGATGCTAACTCTATCAACCGAGTGCTCAGCTTCTGGCGTGGTGTAACTCAGAACCTAGCCCCAACTTCTATTCGTCCAGAGATTCTATCTAAAGATAAAGACGGAGAACTACACGTACAGTTCCACATCTTCAATAGATTCAATCAGATTCTCTCAGAGAATCCAGATGACTTCCCCGGATCTATTGCTAAGTTGGTAGATGAATACGGACCGAATACTGTCTTTGCTCTAGTCAACAATACTAGAGGTGGCGTTACTCCTACTAGCGAAGCTTGGAACTTCTTCCGCGATAACAGAGATATTGCGAATAAGTATCCAGATGCCTTTGCCTTGTTCTTCCCCGGTGGAGAATACTCAGCAGAGTTTGCGTTATGGCAAGAACGACGAGGAACCAGAACTAGATTAACTGATGCTCAGATCAATATTGAAGCATCTCGTTATCTATACAACGCACGTAAAGCCAGACTACAAGAAGTCGAAGCCTTCCTACTTAAAGAAGGCGCAGACCCTAAGTTGGCTCGCGAGAACTATCAGCGCTCAATAGAAGAACTCAATGCTGAGTTCGGTGGCAAGCCAGAACTACGAGGCGTTGGTCTATCAACTGACCAGTTGTTAACCAGCATTCTCAAGGCTGCTAACGATCCAGTACTATCGCAGACCGGAGCAGGTAGAGGACTAACTAAGTACCTAGCCTACCGAGAACTAGCATTCGCTGAAACTGAACTACGCGGTCTAAAGCAGAGTGGCTTCTTCCAAGCAAAGCGAGCAGCAGATGTTGCTGAATGGCTACGCTACAAAGCCTACGAAACAATTAACGAATACCCAGAGTTTGCCAATATTTATTGGCGTATCTTTGATAGAGAAACGGAGCAAAGCTAATGACGGTTGATCCCACATTAACCGAAGAAGATCTGAAGTCTGACCTTGCTCCTACTGCGGGTCGTACCGGAACTACTAGTTCTACTTACAGTGGCTACTATGCGCCAAGGGGAACAATCATCTACACCCCCGGAGCACAGCCCGGACAAGAACGAGTAGCAATCTATGACATTACCCCACAAACCGTTTACAATCTTAGGTACAACCAAAAGTGGACAAAGGACGAAGAAAACACTATCAAAGCAGTAATGGTTCTACATAATTATCTAGATCCTAAAGATAACATTCCTAATATCTGGAACGAAGCTGCTACCCGAGGATTCTTAGATCTACTAGGTGACTCTAACAATCAAGGCTTGACCTATAACGATATGATAAAGGTTCTTATGTCGCAGCCTGAAGGTGCTGCTAAAGAACCTAGCGTCACTAAGACATTTAGTATCAGTGACCCAGCAACTGCTCGTAAGGTAGTCAATACCACTATCAACGCAGTGCTAGGTAGAGATGCTACTGAAGATGAGTTGGCTAACTTCTCTAAGGCTTTGCGT
>Ga0099848_1001605_pt1 | contig 10577 bp, 17 predicted proteins | sample CB_VirMetaG_3_FD_78179 | JGI IMG/M metagenome (GOLD analysis project Ga0099848, IMG submission 78179) | Freshwater to marine saline gradient viral communities from Chesapeake Bay - CB_1508_1S Viral MetaG | ecosystem: Environmental > Aquatic > Marine > Coastal | place: USA: Chesapeake Bay... | reverse complement strand
ATGGGAAAATAAAGTACATGAAATTTTAACAGGACACGAAACGATGGCTCATTTACCAACAGATAAAGAATGGTGTTTGTTGCACCCAAAAACAATAGATAGACAAGAAAAACAAAACGAATTATACAGCAAGATATAAATGGAAAACAAACTTATAATATTTGGCCCTTGGGTAGGAGAGTTTAGCTATGAATTTTGTTGGTGGGTTCCTCAAATTAGAGAAATAAAAAATAAATTATACCCTAATTATTATTCTTTAGCTGTAAGTTTTGAAGGGAGAAAAGGTTTTTATAAAGATTTTACTGATGGATTTGTTCCTTTACCTGAATCATTGACAAAAACTCTTAGATTTCCTTCTTGTGCTGCTGAGTTTATAAATGGCCAACATTTAATTCCTTCTATATTTTATGATTTTGTAAATCAAATAAAATTAAACTATGAAAATGATTTTGATGAAGTAATAATTTATTCCCCTCAACAAGAAGAATTTGCCTTAGAAAAAATATATACAAACAACCCCAAAGGAGAACGCATACATTACACCCCAGACCTCAATATTGAAAATGAAATTAAAGATTTAATTAAAAATTCTTTTTCTAATGATAAAGATGTAATTACTATAATGGCTAGAAATAGAAATAGATTTCAAAATTTAGATCAACAAACTTTAAGTAGTGAAAAATGGGGTGAGTTTATAAAAAATATTATAGATGACTTAGATGTAAATATTATATTACTAGGAATTGAAAGTAAACATAGTAAAGGAGGATCTTATTTTTTAGAAAATTTAAATACCCCTTTAAAATATCACAATAGGATTTTAACCATCCCTTTAAATGGAGAAAATTCAGTAGAAAAACAATTTTCTATATTAAAAAATACCAAATGTAGTTTTTATGGAGGAAGTGGAGCTGGCCATTTACCTTTCTTTATGAATACCCCAGTATTTATACATCAAACTAAAGAAAATGGATTTAGGTTAAAATTTAATTGGCAAAAACAATTAACCAATAACCATGAAAAAGTAAAAATATTTGATAAATACCCTAAACATCAATTTCCTAATACACCAGTACAAGAATTGATTGGTGAATTTACTGAATTTTATAAAAAAATATAATGGATAACCATATAATATTATTACGCCTCAATCAGTTCTGGGAAAAATATCTCACCTCAGGGCAATATACTAGAAAACAAATGTATGAAGGAGACCCTAGTTGGTTAGATATTAGATTAAAATGGTTAGATAAATATTTAATAACTAATTTAAAAAACCAACAAGATAAAAATTTTTGGGTGTTTTTTCTTTCTGACCCAGAAACTCCTTTATGTTATAAACAGAAAATAAAAGAATATGAGAAATTAGGTTTTATAAAAATAATAGAAAGCAATGATCCTAATGGAAAAAAACTTGATACTTTAATTTTAGATACTTATCTTTCTGTAAGAAATAATAATACTAATGATGTTATTTGTAGTAGATTAGATACTGATGATATGGTTGGACCTTATTGGAATATAGCTGTAAAAGAATTATTAAAAGATAATAATAGGATATCTTTGGAGACTGTTCTTTTATATAATTTTTTAACTGATGAAACTAAAATTATAAAATGGCCTAAAGGATCTTTTGTATCTACTAAATCTACTCTAGATGAATTTGATAACCCTAGAAGTTTCCCCCATGGTGACTCTAACGCTACATCTATTGATACAGATTATCCTTTAGTTTGTATGGGTATTCATGATAATAATATAACAAACCATAATTGGTGGAATGGGGCTAGGTTTTATCCTTTAGAAAAAGATATTTTTAATCAAATGTTTATAATTAATAAATAATTTAATAAATTAAAACCATGACTAATCAAGAAGTAGAAATATATTTAAAAAACCCAAATATAAAACATTATTTTAAAAAAAATAGAGAAGAAGTAGAAAAAATTTTAAAAGATTCAAGTATAAAACATTATTTTATCACAAGAGAAGAAGCATTTGATTCATTAAAATATTATAATCCTAAAAACCATAACGTTTTAGATTTAGGATTTGGGAGATGGGGGGTAACTGATATTAATAATTTTACACCTATTTTTGCCATGAATCGGGGAGCTAAGTGTGTAATTGGTGTTGATATTGAAAGAACAGAAATAGATTATTTTACTAATTATTTTAGTAAACACTATCCTAGTACTAACAGTAAATTTTACTATGAGACTATTAATGACCCTAACCAAATTAGAACTTTAATAGAACGTCATAACATAACTTTTATAAAAAGTGATATTGAAAGATATGAAGTCCCTACTTTTCAACACTTTACTAAAGAAGATTTAAAAAATGTAGATACTTTTATAATGGAATATCATACTTTAGGTATTAGAGATTTATTTGTTAATAAATTTACAGAATGGGGATATAAAATAGTGGCTCATGGAGAAACATACCCTAAACTAGTTAATTTTCGAGGAATTGGGGCTTTATATGGTGAAAAAATTAAGTAAATGGATTTGAAATCAACAATAAAAGAACAAGGAACAGTAGTGACTCAAATAATTCATTTTATAAGTGGAGAAAAAAGAACATTTCATGGAATACTTTCTGAGAGTATAAAACAAGGTCAATTTACCAAATTCAAAACTGTAGATGGAACTATGATTTGTGTGAATGATAAAAATGTTTTATGTATAGAAATTTTTAAAGAAAAATAAAATATGAGTATACAATTATTTAAACCAAAATATAGAACAAAAGAAGTTTTAAAAGAAATAGAAGAATGTCTAGAAAAAGGATGGACAGGATTAGGGTTTAAAACAACTTTATTTGAAGAAGCCTGGAAAAAATATACAGATTTTGATAATGCTCATTTTGTAGCTTCTAATACTGTTGGGTTACAAATAGCTTTAAAAATATTAAAAGATACTAATAAATGGAAAAATAAAGATGAAGTTATAACAACTCCTCTTACATTTATTTCTTCTAACCATGCTATTAAATATAATAATTTAACCCCTATATTTGCTGATGTAGATGACCAGCTTTGTTTAGATGTAGATAGTATTGAACAGAAAATTACTAAAAAAACTAGGGCTGTTATGTTTGTAGGTATAGGAGGTAATATAGGGCAATATAAGAAGGTAAAAGAACTTTGTGATAAATATAATTTAAAACTTATTCTAGATGCAGCGCATATGGCAGGTACTAAAATGGATAGAGTGTATCATGGAGTTGCTAGCACTAAATCTCAAATAGGGTGGGATGCTGATGTTACTATATTTAGTTTCCAAGCTGTTAAAAACCTCCCAACAGCAGATGGAGGGATGATATGTTTTCAAAATAAAGATTATGATATTTTAGCTAGAAAACTATCTTGGTTAGGAATTGATAAAGATACATATAGTAGAACTAATTCTAAAGGTAACTATAAATGGGATTATGATGTTATTGATTTAGGATTTAAAGCCCATGGTAATTCAATTATGGCTTCTATGGGTCTCGTAGCATTAAAATATCTAGATGAAGATAATAATAGAAGAAGAGAAATAAGTATTTTATATGACTCTGAATTCAAAAACTCACCTAACATAACCCCTATATTACACAACCCAGAATGTCTTTCATCCAGACATTTATATCAAATTAGAGTTAAAAATAGAGACCAAGTGATGGAATTTCTTAATGATAATGATATATTTCCTGGGGTTCATTATAAAAATAATACTGAATATGATATGTACTCATATGGTAAAGAAGGATGTTCTAATGCTTCTAAGTTACATAAAGAAATAATATCCCTCCCTTTACATCCTTTTTTAACTAATGATGAAGTAATCCATATTAGTAAAATAGTAAAAAAAGCTGTTAAAAAATGGAAATAAAGTTATGTGATATTGATAATTTTAATGAATTAAAAGAAATATTTAATTTATTAAAACAAGTATGGTTTTTAGATGATTTTGATCAATTTAAAAATAATATTAAAGATTTTATCCAATTAAATAAAAGAGAAATTTATATAATTAAAGATAACAATAAAATTTTAGGAACAACTACTCTTCATTACCAACCTAAATTAATAAGGAACGGATGTATAGCAGGATTAATAGAAGAAGTAGTAGTGGATGAAAATTCTAGAGGAAAGAAAATAGGGGAAAAATTAATAAAGTATGTAACTAAAAAGGCTATTGAAAATGGTTGTTATAAAGTTATATTAAGTTGTTTTCCTGAAAGAATAGGGTTTTATGAAAGATGTGGTTTTATGAATGAATCACATACAATGAGATTTAATATTAAATGAAAAAGATTTTAACTATTATTCCTTTTTATAATGTAGAAAAACATTTAGAAAGAGCTATTGAAAGTATACTTCAACAAACATATAAAAATGTAGAATTAGTTTTAATAGATGATTGTTCAACTGATAATTCTTTAAAAATAGCTAAAAAATATGAAAACATTTCTAATGTTACTTTATTAAAAAATAAACAAAATGAAGGAACATATTATAGTGTAAATAAAGCTTTAGATTTTTATAAAAACAAAGAATGGGATTACTGGCAATTTCATGGATCAGATGATATGTCTGATATAACTAGGTTTGAAAAGTTAATAGAGATTTATAATAAAAATCTCAATTTAGTAGCTTTAAAATGCACTTGTGTTAAATGTGATTATGATACATTTGAAATAAAAAATCATCCTAATACAGGACAACCTGACATTTATACTGGAGAGGGGATTGCCTTCTATAGTCGTAAAATTTTAAAATATCTAGGCTATTATGATAATACTAGATTTTCAGGAGATACAGATTTATGGTGGAGATTAGAAGCTTTAATCAAAACAAACCCAAAAGTATCACATTGGGAATTAGGAGAATCTAAAGAAATATTATATATTACATTTGATCAAGAAAATAATAAAAATTTAACTAAAATTTATGATTTTCATACTACACGCCCTCAATATTGGAATAAAATAAGATCACAAATTAATAATGAAATGATACCTAATAATAATTTTAATAGAAATTTTAAAATATGAAAATACATATTTTTCAAAGGCATTGTGGGTTTTCTTCTCAATCACAAAACAAACCTAGACCTGAATGGTTTAATAGAGAAAAATGCTTTACTAATTTAATTAATACTGTTGATGATAGAGTAAGAGTAAATTTAATTTATGATAATGCTTCAATGCCTTTACAAGATCATTTTATATCAAAAATTGAACATAATTTTAATGTTGTTGAATTTAAAGGAGGAAATGATGCTCAAAGTTTTCTCAATTTATTAAATTATGTTCATAAATTAGATATAGATGATAATGATATAGTATACTTTTTAGAAGATGATTATTTACATATTCAAGGGTGGGTAGATATAATGATTGAAGGATTTACTTATGTTAATTCGGATTATCTTACTTTATATGATCATAAAGATAAATATTTCCCACAAGTACTTTCTTATTTAGATTCTAAAGTGCTAGTTACCCCTTCTATACATTGGAGAACTACTCCTTCAACTACAAACACCTATGCTTGCAAATTTAAAACTCTAAAAAAACATTTTGACATTCATATAAAATATTGTGATTTAATTAATAAATGGACCCGAGACCATGATAAATTCACAGAATTATTAACTCAAGGTTCTACCCTAATTAGTTGCATCCCCGGATTATCTACTCATGTTGAAACTCAATTTTTAAGTCCTATAATTGATTGGGAAGAAACTCTTAATTATTAAATTATGATATCTGTAATAATACCAACATACAAATCAACAAAAGGATTAGATCTATGTCTGCGATCTGCAATTGAAGGTCAACAAAATAAAAATCAAATTATAGTAGTTGTAGATGGTCATTATGATTTAAATAAAGAAGTACTTAAAAAATATTCTGAATATATTAATATTTTAGATCTAAAAGAAAATGTAGGTGCTTGTAGAGCACTAAATCTAGGGGTATTTAATGCTCAATATGATAAAATATTAATTGTAAATGATGATAATGTATTTCCTCGTTTTTGGGATAATACATTAGAAAATGATTGGATTGATTGTAATAAAAAATACCCAAAGGGATTTGTTTTAACACCTAATCAAGTTGAACCCTCTCCTTCTATGTTTAAACAGTTTATAATTGAAGATTTAGGGCGTGACCCAAGTACATTTGATTTAGAAAAATTTTGGTTATTTGATTATCACTATGCTTCTGGGGATAAAATAGAGGAAAATGGGTCAACATGGCCTATACTAATGAATAAATATGATTATTTAAAAGTTGGAGGTTTTGCTGAAGATTATCCTTCCCAAGCAGGTTTTGTTACTGATTGGGAATTTTTTATGAAATGTCAAATGTCTGGTTTACATATGATTCGAACTTGGAACTGCCATTTTTATCATTTTGTAGCATTAACTAATAAATCACCTGATCAAATTAATAAATCAAAACAAGAAGAAATAGACTGTCATGAATATGCAAAGTATAAATGGGGTAGTTATATAATGCATCATCCTGAAACAAACCAAAAATTTATATTATGAAGATAGTTTGGGGTGTATTACTTTTTTTAATAGCTCATATAATAACTTGGTTCCAATTAAATGGGCAGTTTATTTGGAATTGGTTTGAAAAAAATACCTTATTATTAGCTATATGTGGTATACCCATCTCCTACTTATATATTTATGGAACGAAATACACTGTTCAATATTTCAATGGAACTATGTGGCCAACTCGTTTTATTGGTTTTGGTGTTGGGGTTGTAATTTATGCTTTACTAGTAGGAATGTTTTTTAAAGAAGGTATAAATTTAAAAACTTTTATTTCCCTTTTACTATCTATTTCTTTAATTTTTATACAAGTATTTTGGAAATAAAAAAAAATTTTCGTACTTTATCTATATGAAAATTTATATCTATTACAGTAAATACGACCCAGCTGAGGAACCTCATGGAAAAGTAAAAGCTAAAAATCTTGCAGAAGCTATAGATAACGCTGCCTTAATTAAAAACATGGATAATAGTGAATTTTTATCACTTTTTAATGTTAAATTATATGAGAGAAAAAAAGATTAGAAACTTAGCTAGAATTATAGGTAAAGGGATAAATGTGAAAAAAAACCTTGAATCTTTAAAAAATAAAGAAACTAAATCTTTAATTGAGATAATAGAGTTTTTATGTGAATTAGAGGCAACAGTTAATAATCTAAATCTTTTAGGAATAAATGTTTTTCCTATAGAAGAAAAATATCTTAATGTAATTAGAATTTTATTAAAAGAGATATATGGAGAAGTAAAATGCAATGTGATAATATGGTGGGTATTTGAGAGTATATCACCTGAAGGGGATGTTTTACCTTTGGTTGATGAAAAAAATGAAAAACATATTATTAAAACTCCTAGGCAATTGGTTAAATTTTTAAAAAGATATGATTAATGGCTAAACCAAAACCTATATCAAAAGAAATGTGTATAGCAGCAATGAAAAAAACTAAATCTGTTTTAGCTGCTGCTAGATATCTAAATTGCTCCTATCAGCATTTAAAACCTTATATGAAATCATATAAGGATGAAAAAACAGGTTTATCTTTATTTGAATTACATAAAAATCAAAGTGGTAAAGGCATTCCAAAATTTATGAGTGATACTCCATTTGGTAAAAAAGCACCTGCAATTGATGATATAGTAAATGGCAGAGCTGATGCTTCATCTTTTAATTTGGAAAAAATTAAATTTAAAATGATTGAAGCTGGGTATTTGTTAGAGCAATGTTATTATTGTGGTTATGATGAAAAACGAGATGTAGATGGTAAGTTACCATTACTAATGTTTTTTAAAGATGGAAATAAAAACAATTTTCAAAATGGTAATGCTCAAATGTCTTGCTATAATTGTTATTTTTTAAATATAGGAAAAGTATTTAATGAAAAAGACATTGAAAAACTAGAAGGCCATTCAGTTGTATATAATACAACAGAAGCTTCAGATTTTCAATTAGATGACTATCATAAAAGAAAACTGGAAGAATTAGGAGACTGGGATAATAAAGTAGATAGTGATCCTTATTCACTTGTTTCCAGAAAAAAGTAATATGTATAATTGAATGAAGAATAAAAAGCATAATAAGTTAGTTAAAGATTATGGTAAACAAAAAGAACATCATTTAGAAAAATTAGCAACTAAAATGCTCAAGAATGACGAAAAGTTACAACAATTGAAGGGGAAAGAAATTGACCCCAAGTTTTTAAATTTATTCTAAAATGAAAGTAAAAATGGCAAAAGAAATTAGTGTGTTTGATAGTGAAGAATTTGAAAGGCTAGTTTCTGAAAAAGATATTAGGATATCAAACGCATTAGTAGATACAATTCTAAAAAATTTAAAAGGTAGAAAAAGACACATTCATGCTTTATCTGTTTTAGTTGAACAAGAACAAACTGTTTATGATATAACAATAGATAGGGATGAATTTATTACAACACTAGAAATGAGTTTACCTGTTTATGAAGCAGTAGAAGAGTATGAAAAGTGTGCTGAAGTTGTAAAAGCAATTAAATTTTTAAAAAATAAACTTAAAAAAAGTGAGATCTAAACATACCTATAAACACCCTTATTTATGTCCTGCTTTAGTTACTCTTAATGGAAAGAGGTACTTTTTACCTGAATGGAAAGAAGTTAGTTTAGATACTAAAATAGAAGATATTATTTGGATAAAAAAAGAAAACAATGAGTAAAAATTCATCAAAACTTAGATATTTAACATTTATTGAATGGTTTAGTTGGAAACGAGCAGTTTCAAAGAAAAAAAAATAAGAAACAGTGTAGAGGTTATTGACATTTAAAATTTAGAAATTATGGAAATAACATCATTCGTTTTAGGTATGCTTACGATTGTAGCAATTATTATAATAACAGCTATTGTTGTAGGTATAGTTAAGATTACACAGTTAAAAACAAAAACAAAATCACTTGAAGAGCTATGCGCAGCTATTGAAAGGGATTTAAGACATGAACTCGATAATGTTTATAATAATATGTCACGTAACGATGAAGAAATACGTCGCATAATTGAAGACACAAATCGAGACATAACAATGGTAGAAAGAACACTTTTAAGCCAAATTGACGAAAACCGAAAGTATATTGATTCTAGAATCGATAAGACTTTAACAAACAACAAACAAATCCTCAAAGGATAACGCAAAATAGTAATTAACCCGTCAAACCTTTACACTTTTCTTATATTTTCATATATTTGTAATAAACAACAAGGCCAAAATTATGAAAACACTACTAACAACACTTATACTGTTGTGTAGTTTGCACGCTACATCACAAACTGAAACATTACTTTACTACGATCGCATAGAGAGCGGTAACTGGGCAGGAGGTTGGTGGACGCCAGCTGCTACTGCTACAACATCAACACTTTACAGCACATCAGGCACAACTAGTGCCGTATTGCACGGAACAGGAAACAACACCTACGAAGCGGATTGGTATGTCTTACCAAACATATCAGGTTTAGATTTAAACAAAAAACATAAATTAAAGTTTAGATTAGCTTCATATCAAAACGTAATTGAGAGTTCTACTGCAGGTGGGGTAGATGGTTCTGATTATATAAACGTCCAATACTCTATAGATGGAGGTACCAATTATACCACTGAATTAACTGTGAGTGGTTGGTCGAGTGCGTATTGGGATTATAACAACACTACACTAAGTGTTACTGCAGACGGAACTAACGAAACATATGGACCTATCTCAGGAGGAGATAATACCACATCAGGGTATGGTATCTCTGTGATTGAGTTAACAATACCTGCAGGTGTAACCCAACTAGCTTTTGACATTTATGCTCGAGCTAACCGACCTGGAGAAGAGTGGTGGTTTGATGATTTTGAATTGTATGAAGTAGATTTAGAACCAGGTGATAATCCTGATATTGCATTACCACTGACTGTGAATGATGCTGCGGGATATGTAACATATTCAAATGTCGGAATGACAACTACAACCGGAGAAGTAGATCCTGGTTGTGCTTTGTTTACGGAAAACGATATTTGGTTTTATGTTGATGTTCCTTCCGGAATCACACTTATAGAATTTGATACACAAACAGGAAGTATTACTGATGCTGGAATGGCAATTTATAGAGGTACTCCAGGTTCGTTGACTTTAATTGAATGTGATGACGATGACGCATTAGATGGGTTGATGCCTTACATATATCGAGACGATTTAATATCTGGTGAAAGAATTTATATCAGAGTTTGGGAATATGGTGGTGGACCAACAGGAACATTTAATATATGGTTGTCTACACCTCAAGCGTTACCAGTCGAATTGGTTTCTTTTGAAGGTCAAAATATCGATGAAATTAACTTCCTAGATTGGGAAACCGCTTCGGAATCTAATTCTGACATATTTGAAATTGAATGGAGTGTTGATGGTGAATTTTGGAGACCAATTGGTGATGTTAAAGCTGCTGGAAATTCTACAGAGTCTATCAAATACAACTTCAAACACGAAGACTACGAAAAGGGCATAAACTATTACAGATT
>Ga0099848_1001603_pt1 | contig 10583 bp, 2 predicted proteins | sample CB_VirMetaG_3_FD_78179 | JGI IMG/M metagenome (GOLD analysis project Ga0099848, IMG submission 78179) | Freshwater to marine saline gradient viral communities from Chesapeake Bay - CB_1508_1S Viral MetaG | ecosystem: Environmental > Aquatic > Marine > Coastal | place: USA: Chesapeake Bay... | reverse complement strand
GTTAAGGCAGACGAAGAAATGCGTGCCCGTCAAGCAACACAAGCCCCCGAGCCGCCTCCGGGAATGGCTGCGTCTCCAGAAACAATGCCTGGAATGGCTGCGCCCCCGCAGCAAATGATGGCAATGCAAGGCGCTCCGGCCCAGGCCGCACCGCAAGGGCCGCAAGATCCTCGAGCTCGAGTAGCACAGATCATGCAAGCATTGGCAGCACGAGGAGGTGCAAATGCCCAGGGCTAAGAAAACTGCAATGGGAGCTCCGGCTCAGAAAATTGAAGCAATTACTGGTCAGACCTACGGCGATGCCAAGCAGCAAGAAATGTTGCAGAAGGCAATGCCTGCTCCCAACCAGATGGCCACTCCATCTTCAACAAGACCACAAACATCTCCGCAACAACAGCAGCCTGAGGAAGTTTTGCAAGCGCCAACTGCACAGCCGCGTTTGTCACTTGCCGAAGCAATGCAGCGCATTTCTGGAAGCGGTGGTTTGTTGACTGCGCCGGACGATAACCCGGATCTTCCCGTTACTGATGGCCTTCCCAGTGGACCTGGTCGTGGACCAGAAGCTCTTACATACGGATCGACACTCGGCAATACTCTGCGCATGCTTGCCAATCAAACGGGTGATCCTATTTTTACCGAACTTGCTAGTAGGGCACGGTTTTAATGTCGCTCATTGAAAACGACAACCAGGACGCACAGCTGCGGGACAGTTTGCTTGTTGACGAAATTATGGCAACAACTGCTGCCGATAATACGCGCGCGTTTCGTTTTCGAACTATTGCAAAAATGAATCCATACATGGCTATGAATCCGCAAGCAATTGCAACGATGGCCAACATGCCAATACCAACAGCTCAGTTGATGAGCCAAGCTGGTGCATTGTATGGAATGCAGGTTGGTAGTGGCTTGGCGTCACAGCTCCGAGACTACGACCCATCGATGCAACGTTCAATTTATGGACAACTTACGCCAGCCCAACAGGCCACGGTGCGCGCATACGGCTACGAATACCCCGAAGAAGATGTCAATGGATCAGGGCTGTTTGGCAAAATTATTTCCGTAGCCGCCTGGCCGGCAGCAAAAGTTTTTGGCGGAATTGGTAGGACTGTTGCTCCGGCATTCGGACCCACGTTTGATGCGCTTTACAACGTGGGTGAAACTGGCATGAAGGTCTACCGGACCATCAAGCAGCTTGACGATGCAACACAGTGGATGTCATTGGCGGCGGGCCTTGTGACGGCCGGTTCAATTGCGCTTGCTCCAGTTACGGGTGGTAGCTCTCTTGCGGTGACAGCTTTGTTGACGGCAGGTCGCTTGGGCCTTGCCGCATCTGTCGGAACTGCAGCGGCAGCGGCAACATCATTTGTTGCTTCTTCGATTCTGAATGGTGGAACCTCGACCTGGCTTAATGCGTGGTCGAATGCTTACGACGGGGAGCGGCTGTTCACCGAATCTGGAATCAAGAAAGCCAGCGAGCTTCTTGGTATGGATTCAAATCTTCTTTCTCTGGCACAAGAGTTAGCCGATGAAAGCGAATTCCCTGGCGATCTACTTTCGATTGCTCGCGAGATTGCCGGTGTTCGAGATTCCACAAATCCAAAAACACGTACCGATCAACTTCAGCGGGTTGCAGAAAAATACGCAACGCCGGGAACCCCGGCATTTGAAAATGCGTATGAGCTGATCTCGACCATGTTGACAATTCCCGCTTTTAGCGAGGCACTTACAGTTCTTGAAAAAAGTAAGATTTCCATGGGTCGAGATATCGTGCGATTGTTCGGTGGCGATCCGTCCTCCGGTTGGGGCCGAACACTGTCCGGCGGATTTGATCTTGTATCAATTTTCCTAATTGACCCTTTCTTGCTCGCTGGCAAAGCGGCCCGAGCTGCGGCAATGACGCGGCGTGGCATTCAGTTTGTCGATACGGTGAATTACCATGAGCGGTTCCGACAGATCGCACAGTTGCCAGAAATGCAGCGAAAGCTTCAGGTTGTTGCGGATGCGGTTAATGCTGGAGACGTATCACTTCTGAATCGAGGGGCACGAGACTACCGACCGTTGTTTGACTTGCTTGTTATGAACAAGCGTCAAATTGCTGCTGAAACATTTACACCCAATAACGTTGTTGATTTTATTGTTGGCACCGACAAGTTGAAGAGCGTGATGAAGGGAGTAGGCGTTGTACCTGGCGCAAGCTATGGTCAGCTCCGTGGCTTGAACCGTGGTCAATATGCGTGGGCGCAAGCAACCGGAGCTGCTAGAGACGCGCTACGTGGAATTGCGGATGTCCGTATTGAGAACGTTCGTTTGCCCAAGATTGCTCGAGACATTCGCAATGCAAGTGTTAGCAACCTTGCCAGATCCTCGGTTGACGAACTTAAGCAGTTTGGCTTGAGTGACAACGCCGCTGATCTTGTTGCTAATTTCTTTTCAAATCTTCATGCACGAACAATTATCGATGAAATTCCCGAAGCGTTGAAAGAGGCCGACTCAGTAAATGCGCTTGATCTTTGGGATCAACTTGACAACTATTCAGAAGCAACAGTTCGAGAGGCCAAAAGCTTTCTCACAGACTCTCTTTCCAATAGTCGTGATGCGTATCGAGTTGGCCGCACTATTGGCAACATGCCGTTTATTGGCACGGTTCTTTCGCCGTTTGCCAACTTTGTTGAGGGCATTACAACTCGCATTCCAGGCGGTGCAATTAAGATTACTGGCCTAGAAGCACCCGATGACATTCGCAATTTTGTTGAGTTGTTCAGATATGTGGGCATGCCTTCTTATGCTCGTAACGCTTGGACAAACGCCATTCTTTTTGGCGATACGCCGGGCGTGCGACTGAACAGCATTCTTGCTTTGATTGATAGCGCAGCGACTGCTAGCGGAATGCGATTGACAAAGTCGGGGACTGACTTGCTCGATGAGTTCCTTGAAAAAACCAAGCAGATTTATGGCCTTGGTCAGTCGTCCCGCTACAGCCTTGGCTTTATGTCAAATGCATTTACGCCACGGGCATTCCGTCCTGTAGCCGACATGGCCGACATGATCGCAATTCCCGATTTACGAGAGATGCGCAAGGCCGTTCGTCAAGGCATGGTAATGCGAGCACTCCTTGGTGTTTCCGAGAACACAGCCGTTCTTGCTGCTCAAAACCGATTTTGGAAACCAGCCGTTCTTCTCCGTGTTGGTTTTGTTGTCCGTAACGTAGGCGAAGAAATGCTTTCTATGCTCACTCGTTACGGCATCGGTAGTTGGTCGCAAGAATTCCTGGGCCGTCAAGTCGCACAGCGCGAAGAATTTTTCCGAGCTGAAGCAGCCTCGAGAAAACTCAACCAACAGTCTGCTCTTTCTGCATATGACTCCCATGTAATTCGCAGCCGTTACGACGTTCCCCCGCCTCTTCGTCCTCTCGCGCGAGCCATTGAACGAATCCCCGATGGTCAACCCTGGCAGAAGGTGCTTCGCAGTTACTCAAAATACATTGTCGATTTTTCCGGCAGAGCTAACGCGTCAATCCAGGGATTGCTCTTGCATGGCTTTGGAGGCCAGGCGCTTCGTCGCGGTGCGGCTAAATTCTCCGGAACGGCAGTTGAAGAAACTGCGCGGGGTCGACTTAATAATATTGTTGCCCGTCTTGCATTCGGCAATCAGTACTCGCTGCGCCGCATGGTCATTGGCGGTTTGAACGAAACATTGCTAGACGACATGCGTGCCTTTGAGGGCATCTATCTGAAGTCAATCATGGACACCGTTGGTACTTCTAACCTGGCCCCGTGGGACAGAACCGGCCTTCGGCAAAAGGGAGTCCAAGCTTTGCTGGTTGACGAAAACTCGAAGCAACAAGTGCAGCTTGTTCAAGTTCTTGGCGAACGTGGGCTTTCTACACGCGCCAACAATTTGCCAAATCAGCAACCTTTCCATGAAGCAAACCTTGAAAGCATCCAAGGATTAATTGAGGACGATCCAATTATTGCCAAGGCTATGGAGCCAATGCGTCTTGTTTATGACACAGACATTGAGGCTGCTCTTCCGGCAACTCAGTTGATTCCAGCTCTCAAGTCCTTTGGTGAGTTTGCGGCTAGTGGCAACAAGTGGGATGATGACCTACTTCAGCTTTGGACAATTCTTAATGCCGGCACCCCTCGGCCTGATCGCTTGCAAGCACTTTTGCAGCGTATGACTATTCCACAAAGCAAGCTTGATGAGTTTGCTAAGTCGTCTTCTGATCTTTATCGTTGGGCCGTTGAACGCAATGCCTTGGTGCAGACAATTCGTGAAGCCTATCCGGGCCAAAATATGCCGAGCTTTGGCGAGCTGGTTTCAATTCTGCGGTCAAAGCATGACGATGTGCTCCAGATGGAGTTTGCGCAACGTCAAGCCGAGATTGAGCAGATCAAGATTGACATGAAGGAATGGGGATCTTACCGAGCACCTGGCGGGGCCGAGTCCGACAAGATCGTCATTGACGTTACTGATGTTGATCAAACACTGCTTGATTACAAGTATGGATACACGCGCCTTGCTGATCAGCTAGCCGTGCTTGAGCGCATGGACGCAGCTATCTCTGGGGCTAAGCCCTACGGTCGGGACTGGTTTAATCAGTTGCTTATGGCCTGGCACAACAATCCAGAACTTTTGCATCTTCCATCAGTTTTGAATATGTCATCCTCGGCAGCTCGAGTGCGACCAACATTCTGGGCATACAGGGGCATGACCTATGACGATCTTCTCGACGTAGACGAAAACGGCGACCTTATTATGCGTCTTACGCCACGCGATTGGACTCGAGACAATCCTTCTATTTCGTTTTCGCTAAATGAATTTCAAGCCAAAAAATATGTCAAGGCGCAAGTGGGTTCGGGTTCAGTCCCAGAGGGTGCTGAAAAAATTGAGACGCTTTTTGTTGTTAACGGTGATGCGCTTGTCAACTCTATTGGACGCGACATTTCTGATGTCAACGGAGTTGAATACGCGATTCCTTCGGAAGCGAATAGAGATCTTATGGGCGGAGAATTTTTCCCGCACATGGTCAATCCCCCAAAGTTCCCATTTGAAGCACCGGGAGATGAGTTCAATCTGCATCGGCGCGAGTTTGCAATTACTCACGTAACCGACCAGCAGTATGCGGATACCAGGCTTTACAGCATTGAAAATGAAGTTAAAAATAATTTGTTCAATTCTTTGGAGCGGCTGTTCCCTGCAGCGCAAGCGCAAGAGTTTGCTTATCTTTCGGATGTTGAACTGTATGGCCAAGAAATTGTCGACCAGATTAACGAGGGCCTCAAGCTTTTAGATCCACGAGGACTTGCGCTACAGGGTATTGACTTGGGCGCAAGTGGTCTTTCTGATCAATTTGTTGACATTATTGCAAGCGAATTTAAATTGGCGGCTGGCCAAACTACGAATCCAACCATCAACAATGCAGTCGATGTGGCTACAGAAGTATTTAAAAAACAATCGCGTGGGAATTATGCGACTGTAAACACTCTTCCTGGGGATGGTTTGGGTGAGGACATTATTTCTTATGGAATGACTGACCTTCGCGTTGCGCATTTAAATGGCGCAGATACAGACACCATGACCGAATTAATAAAGCGCGTTTTTCCTGACGTAGATTTCGGCAATATCAAATATGAAACAATTGACAACTTGGTTGAAGCAATGCAAAAGTTGCACCGATTTTCAACCGATGGTGTTCTTTATGCGCGATCTTCCGGGCCTACAATTCGCATCCCAAAGGGTTCTTGGTCAGCAATTAGTGATCCACTTTCTACAACTAAACCTGGGAGTAAATTAGATCGACTTAGGCAGAATTCAACCGATCAGAATTACTGGCCTTTCTTTGGTTCCTACGACGATGCAAAAAATGCAATGCGTTTGTCTGGTGCCCAAGAAACAGCAACCGGACAGTTTGACGAGCTGTTAAAGAAAAATGCCGAATGGCATGGAGTCCCAAAAACCGTAGATGCTTTTATAGTTGACACCCGTCCTCTTAATTTGGGAGCGCGTGATGTCCAGGTATATAAGGGCGCAGACAACCAAGTTTGGGGAGACTTTGATTTAACTGGCGCAGACGACAATTTGATTCGTTCAATTATTAATCGCCACCTTTCGCTTAAACCCAAGACTTCTAAACAACCGAATTTAGAAGCCGAAGAATTGCTTAATCCAATAATGGCATCTATTGCGGAACAGCAACCGCTTGTGGTTGGTGACCGAGTTACTGCTGAATTAATGGGTGACATTATCGAAGACTACGTAAAAACGAAAACGGGACGCGTTTCAGAACGACCGTTGATTGCTGTAACAAGTTTGCCAGCTGAAAATCCAGAAGCCTTTGGTAAACCGTGGACTTCGTTTCCCCTCCGAGGAACGTCATCAAGTGGCAAAAAGATTAACACCGTTCTCTATGGATCAACTTCAGAACGAATTAATATTGGAACCCGCTATAACTGGCTGTCTCCAACTCCCTTTGTTTGGGATTGGCTTGATCAAATTGCACAAGCGCCCGGTCCGCAAAACATTATTGACAATATGATGGAGCTGATTGATCAGCGTGTTCGAGCTGGTCGTCGTTTGCAGGTCTTTACAAATGATGGGCCAAATGCTCGACCCGTTTATCGAAATGTAAATGGCGAAGCCGTTGCGCTTGAGCCCGGCGAACTAGTAAACCCCAATGAGCGTTATTATGCGGATACTAGGTTGACGCTTAAAAATCAAATTGCGCCCGGTGACCAGCGATATTTCCAAATGGGTGAACTATCGTACGAGGGATCAAGCGATCTTCTTTGGCCAGTACTTGGTCCGGTTCTGCTTGATGCGACCGAAGCAGACATGGGTCTTCGTTTGTACGACCTTAAGGCCCCGGTCGATATGCCAACAATTGGTGGTCGTCGTGAGCGTATTTATACCCAGCGCGATCGAATCCGGTATGCGACCACTGAGCATGTTGTGAATACTCCAGCCGGCGATTTGCCCGATTGGGAGATTGTTCAACTTTACAAACCAATTAAGCAGAACGTTTGGGATCGTGCAGTTCAGTTTGGTTTCAATAACGTTATTGGGCCGACGATTGATGCCATTACGCGAAAGCCAATGGCAGCACACGCGTTTCACATTGCAGCCGAGCGCAACCGCAACATGACCAGATGGTTGATTAATAGCTCGAAAGAAGAGCAGCTACTTCGAACGGCAATTACGCAAATTGAAAGCCGCATGCCAGATGCCGTAATTAATCCGGATCAGCTAAGCATTTGGTCTGACCTCGGACGCGCCATCGGTGAAGTTTACGGTGTTGAAAACGCAAGCCAATGGGACAACATGATGTCGCTTGCATTCTTGCGTGGCTTTTCACCCGGCGAATTTGATGATGCAGTACGCATCATGAACGAAGGGTATCAGGCCATATCTAACGATGTGTCACCATTAATTGACGCATTTTACAGAAAGTATCCAAAGCCAAGTTTCTTTATTCCAGAAAACTTCATAGGTGGCACCGTTCCTTATAGCTCATTGATCGACGACGTGACAAGCGCATTGTCGAAAAAAGGCAAGGACTATGAAGAGGTCTCTGGCATTGTTGACATGTTTGTTGAGCAGGGACGTTTGCTTGGCATTGCTTCCGGTGTTGATATTTCAAATCGAGTCAACCGCCTTGCTGCCGAAGAACTAATTGATCTCGGAGAAGCATGGTGGGAAGCTGCGCGCAAAACTCTTGGTGAAAAAACTGGACGAATTGAAACACCGGCATCCAGCTTTTGGGCAGGTGTTCGAGATTCAAGCAAACCAGAAATGGTGCGGCTTAAAGCGTCCCTAGATTATGCCGTAAATAAATTTGATGAATTGCATTCGTCTGTGTCTGATAGAACTGGCAACGTTTTCTTGTCAGAACTTGACAGATTGTTTGGAAAAGGCACGGCCCTCAAGGGCGAAAAGACAATTTCAAACACCGAGTGGAACGAACTTCCCGCTCAGGCCCGAACGCTTTATGAAGCAATTACTCCCGATGAGTGGGCAGCGATTCAAAAGTCGGCACAGCAAAGAGCAAATTACGCCGACGAAGTTTACGAATATGCCGCTGAGCACACAATCCGCGACATTATGCCGTATGTCGACTCGCATGAAGTTCGTTCACAGTTTGCTGACTCAATGTCTAGCTTCCTTCCCTTTTGGTACGCAGAAGAAAACTTCCTCAAGCGTTGGGGCAAGATCTTTAGTGAAGGCGGACCTGCCGTAAGTCTAGAACGAATCCGCAAACTTCAGTTGACTTATCAAGGTTTGAAGAATGTTGGCATTGTTCGTACCGATGCTCAAGGTCAGGACTACTTTGTTTACCCTGGGTCTGAACTTTTCTTTGATGCGGTAGACCGCGTTTTCCCAGGAAAGCGTCTCCCCCTTGATGCGCTGATTCAAACTCAAACAGCAAAGATGATCCCTTCATTTAACCGAGATTTTGGCCGGCCAAGCCTTACTCCGTTTGCGGCGGTTTCTTTGGATCTTGTAACGGCGCTGTTCCCTGAGGCTCGAACATTCGAGGAAGCCCTTATTGGCAAAGAGTACGTATTTGGAAACGTCGTCGATGCAATTGTTCCACGACACATTTCCAATGTTTGGCAAAGCCTTGGCGACATTTTTGATACGGATCTGAATCCCAATAATCAGCGCGTAGCCAGCGCAATGATGGCTGCAATGGCGCATATGGAAGCCAACGATCAAGGGTTGCCTGATAATGCAACCGCCGAGCAACGAGATGATTATCTGCGTCGCGTGCGTAGCCATGCGCGTATCATCATTTTCTCCCAGGCGTTGGCAGGATTCTTTACGGCGGGCCCAGCGCAAATGATCCAGATCCCAGATGGCGGCTCGCTTGATTGGATTACTGACGGCGCTCTGACCAACCCAGCCGAACTGCTTCAGTCTCAGTACTATGAGCTGATTTCAAATCTTGGTATCGAAAAGGGAACTCAGCAGTTCTTGGCTATTAATAAGAATGCTGGGATCAACAGTGTCGTCAAGCCACTTGCTTATACCGTGGCCCGCACTGCTTCTAAGAGCGGTGCTCCTTTGGCCAGTACGGAACAGGCTTACAATTTTTATTCCGACAATAAAGAATTCTTTGATCAGTATTCGATGGCTGGCCCATGGTTGTTGCCCCAGCTCGAGGACAACGAAACTCGTAGCCAATACGCCTTTAACTCTGAATTGGCTGACGGATTCCGCGAGCGTCGTACACCTGACGAGTTCATTACAATGATCAAGTACAAGGAAGGCGCGACGCAGTATTTCGCAACCAAGGAATTGTATGAGCGCGAGGACAAAAAATTGCGGGCCTCTGGCAATCCCGAGGCTGCTCGAACCCTCAACCGAGAGTGGTTGCTTTGGGCTGAGTCATTTAAGGCTACTCACCCATTGTTCGCTGAAATGCTGACATCGGATGAGTCGCGCAAGCGTCGCCAGTCCGTGATGTCGCAGATGCGTTATCTCATCAAGGATCCTTTGGCCCCTAAGGCCAAGCACTTTGAGGCGCTTGCATCTTTGCAGCGTTCTTTTGATGCGTATTCTGTTGCTCGCAGTGAGCTTGGCCTCGACCGTACCAGCCGAGGAGTCAACACTTTGAATGCCCTTAAAGCATCATTCAAGGAGTGGGTTGATGACTTCATTGTTGCCAACCCGTCACTGTCGTCTTATTGGATTACTATTCTTCAGCCCGAATCAGGATTGGATTGATCATGGCAGAAATTACCCTTGACGAAGAACTCGTTAAAGCAAATGAAGTTTACAAGCCGTACGGAGCAATGGGCAATTGGGAAGTAGCAAGCTTTTATGCTCGAATGCTGAACGTCGATCCCGGCACCAAAGAGTTTCCTACCCGGATTGGAGCTGTGCTTATCCAGGCAGCAAAACAAATACCTGATGAGTACAAGTATGGGCGAGTAGTGGTTAATGACAAGGGCGACATTATCGACGTTGAAAATAACGCCCTCGAGCAAGTTGATCTAACTACGTTTATTGATGCAGCAGCTGAAGCAAACCAAATCAAAAATGTACCCAAAGAGGTCGAAGAAATAAAAGCATCGTTTGCGGTTCTTCAGCAGCAACGTGAGGCAGAAACGCCAACAACCATTTTAGATCCTCGGGGCGTCCCTTTGTCTGATTTTGTGCTTGGTGAAGATCTGACGATGTCAGCGCAGGAGTACGCCAATCTTTACGTTGATACGACTCTTGCGGATCTTGCATTTGACCAAACACTTGCCTTTGGATTTAAAGGATTCATGGCAGGCCAAACCTCGGGCAATTTAGAAGGGCTGAAGTGGGACGAAGCCGGTCGCTTTCTTACCAATCTTTCTGCCGATGAGATTGCACGCGTGCAAGATGCTCTTGAAAAAGCTGGATACTTTGACAGGGTTGGTTCGCCGTACGTGCTTCCCGGCGATTCTCGAGATGCTGCGACAAGAACTGCGTGGCAGTATTTTCTTGTTGATGTCGTAGCGGCTGGCGAACAAAACAATCCACAGGACGTACTTAACGACCGAATTCAAATGATGCAGGGCGAACGGCGCAAGGCTGCTGACTTTGCACCCAAG
>Ga0099848_1001601_pt1 | contig 10589 bp, 13 predicted proteins | sample CB_VirMetaG_3_FD_78179 | JGI IMG/M metagenome (GOLD analysis project Ga0099848, IMG submission 78179) | Freshwater to marine saline gradient viral communities from Chesapeake Bay - CB_1508_1S Viral MetaG | ecosystem: Environmental > Aquatic > Marine > Coastal | place: USA: Chesapeake Bay... | reverse complement strand
GTCAGCCGACCGAGGGCCCTGATGCCAACGAAGACAAGGTGACCTGCCACTGGGTCATCCAGTTCGATGACGGCCAAATTGCCACCATCTATGACTGGAAGACGTACGAAACGCCCATGCTGCCATATTCGTGGCACATCGGCGGGCACTCGGCTGCCGTCGTTGATCGAATTATTTCGGCAATCAAAGAATAAATCTGGTTCCCAACAAGGTCCGAATGTGCTAATATCGGACCTGTCATCACACACTTAGAAAGGAGAATGACATGGCACATTTAGTAGAAACTATGGCGTACGCAGGTGAGGTCCCTTGGCATGGCTTGGGCACCAAGGTAGCCGACAACTTGACGCCCGAAGAGATGCTGCAGGCTGCTGGTCTTGACTGGACCGTGAGCCGCCGCGAGATGTTCACCACACAGGCCCCTGGCATCAACCAGATCGAGGGCACGCTCAAGACCACGGAATACGGGGTCCTGGTCCGTGATTCTGACAACCGGGTTCTGGGTCCCTGTGGCCGCAGCTACATCCCGGCACAGAATGCCGAAGTCTTTGGCTTCTTTGACAAGTTCGTCAAGGCAGGCGACATGACCATGGGGACAGCTGGCAGCCTCAACGATGGCAAGCAAGTCTGGGGTCTGGCCAACATTCGCCAGGGCTTCAAGCTGCCTGACGGCGACGAGGTCCAGGGTCACCTCTTGATCTCGCATCCACACGAGTGGGGCAAGTCCCTGACCATCATGTTCACGCCGATCCGTGTCGTCTGCAACAACACCCTGACCATGGCACTGGGCCAAAAGGGCGAACGTTTTCGGATGGCGCACGTCAAGGCCTTTGATGGTGACGTCAAGGCTGCTGCCGAACAGGCCCTAGGGCTGGCCACGGCTCAGTTAGAGGAGTTCGAAGCCGCTTGCCAAGTACTGGCTAAGGCTAAGTATTCCGAGGCCTCTCTAAACCGTTTTATCACTCAGCTGTTCCAGCCCCACTTGTTAGAAGGCGTCGACGATGTTGATCGCACACAGTGGGCACGGACAGCCGAGCACGTGCATCAATGTATCCACACTCAGCCCGGTGCCGAGATGAGCGAGGGTACTTGGTGGTCAGCGCTGAACGCGGTGACTTATTTCGTCGACCACAAGGCCGGTAGAGATCGCAATGCTTCTCTGACGTCTGCGTGGTTCGGTCCCAGGGCAGCAACCAAGCGTCAAGCCCTTAACCTAGCATTGGAGTACGCGGAGGCAGCTTAATGCAAACAACGTTCCTGTTCGTTAAAGCGGGTGATGGTAGCTTGGCCAAACAAGGCCAGGCTATCCTCAACATCATCGAAGCCCGGGGCAAGATCAGCAAAGCTGATTTATTGTCCCAAATTCAATTAGACGTCAAAAGCCGCCAACGTGCTCAACGGCTGCTCTCTTACTACAAGAGTCAGCTGGTGAGCCGTGGCTACATCGAGGAGAGAAAACATGGCTAATGTCCGTGGTAAAGAGATCGACAAGACTTTTTTGTCGCTAGATAACGCAGAGACCAGAGGTTTCCTGCATCGTGACTACATCGCGCACTGCTTCCGTTGGACCCACGTCGTCAAGTACGTCGGCACGTCCATGCGGTACAAGACTGCACGGATCCTAGACGTTGGCTGCGGCAAGGAGATGCCCCTGGCCAAGCTGCTGCATTCGTCACGGATGGCTCCGGCCTGGTACGGCGCAGTCGACGTATCTGCCTTGACTACACCAGAGCAGTTTCGCAACTCGTCTTGGAAGCCAGATGCCCTGTTCAGCAAGACAGATGTCTGTGATCTGACAGAGGCCGACCTGCCTGCCAAGCCCAACGTGATCGTCTGCTTTGAAGTCGTCGAGCACGTCGAGCCTGAGCATTGCCGTCGGATGCTGGCCAAGTTTGCCGAGCTGCTAGAGCCAGAAGGCCGCTTGTTTGTGTCTACTCCATGCTATGACGCCGATGTAGGTGCTGCCGCCAACCACGTCAACGAGATGACTTATGAGGCTTTTGGTGCTGCCTTAGAAGATACCGGGTTCCGGATCGAAGGTCACTGGGGCACGTTTGCCAGCCAGAAAGACTACAAGCAAGACCTGACGCCTGAGCTGCAGGCTTTGTTTGACAAGTTCCGTGGCTACTACGACAGCAACATGCTGGCTACCATCTTTGCGCCTTTATACCCGCAACGCAGCCGCAACTGCCTGTGGGAGCTACGCTTTGACCCAGCCTCGACCCAGCGCCTCTTCCCTGGCCTGGCCGACGTACCAGGTCCTTGGGGCAGCAGCGACAAGTGGGAGACCCTGAAGCCATGATTAACGACATCAAAGACTTTCATGAAAAGTTCGCCCTGACCTACGCAGGCTCACCACGTGAGCTTGCTCAGGACCTATCGAACTTCCGGATTGCCTTCATGCAAGAGGAACTGAACGAGTACGTCGAGGCCGCCAATCTCGAAGGCAAACTAGACGCCTTGGTCGATCTGGTCTACGTGGCTCTTGGTACCGCCTATTTGCACGGGTTTGATTTCATTACCGCCTGGAACCGAGTTCATGCTGCCAACATGGCCAAGGTCCGTGGTGCCAGCGAGCGGTCTGAGTACGACATCATCAAGCCCGAAGGCTGGCAGCCGCCTGATCTCAGTGATCTGGTGCAACCATTGTCAGAGCCAGAAGCCGAGCAAGTACACAAGCCGTCACTTCGGGGACAGTAATGATCTTCGTGTTAGATGGTCCAGACGGCGTCGGCAAGACTACGCTAGCCAAGCGACTGGCCGAGCGCACTAGTGGCAAGTATTTGCACTTGACTTATCGCTGGAAGGACAAGATTCACCTGTATCATGATGCTGCCATCAGGTATGCTGCAAGGCTCCAGCCACAGACAGTGGTCATTGACCGTTGGTGGCCGTCTGAAGCAGTCTATGCCAAGGCGTATCGTGGCGGTAGTCAGTGGCCCTTGTATGGTCGCCTGGCAGACCGTATTGCTCTCAAGTTTGGTGTCATGTACATCTACTGTTTGCCTGATTCTGTTGACGAGGCGGTCAAACGTCACGCCAAGCTGAAGGGCGAGCGCGAAGAAATGTACGACGACATTGCTGAAGTAGCTGATTTGTATCTGAAGCTTTGGCATGGCGACAAGCGGCACGAAGACAAGGGCAACTACATCGACCAGCTGATCTTGAACGGTGGTTTGTCAGGCAACTGGAACTGCGCCTATTACAGCATCGGTAAGTGGGGCCACGCGATGGACTTGTTTATCGAGCACGTCATTGGTGCCGGTCTGCAGTGGATGGAGGCCCAGTACGCTCCAGCCCTGTTGTACGACGAGTGGAACGTGTCTGGTCATCTGGCAGAGGCCAAGTACTTGTTTGTCGGCGAGCAGGTCAATCCCAAGTATCGTGAGATGTATTGGCCGTTTCACGAGTACGGCAACTCAAGCCTGTTCTTGACCCAGGCTTTGCATGAGATTAACTACAACGAGCGCTGGGGTATGTGGGTCAATGCCTTCAATCATGATGGCAGCCTGAACCAGCATCTTGAGATGATTGCTCTCAGCAAGAAGTTGCGTATCATCACGCTCGGTAACAAGGCAGCTGCTGCCGTTGCCAAGCTTGGTTTGCCAATACATTCAGCCGTGCCGCATCCGTCGTATGCGAAACGATTCCAGAAAGTAGACTTAGTGGAGATATTCAAACATGCAATCTGCGAGTGATGAGTGGATGACCGCCCTGTCAGAGATCCTGGCTAAGGGCAAACCCGTAAATCCAAGGGGTATGGCGTGCCGTGAGATTATCGGCATGAGAACCTGTATCGACATGTCCCAGCCAGTGATGTGCGTTGAAGAACGCAATCTTGGTTATCGGTTCATGGCTGCTGAGGCTGCGTGGATCTTGAGTGGTGATAACCGTGTCAAGACCATTGCCCCTTACAGTAAGGCTATCAGCCAGTTTAGCGACGACAAGGTCACGTTCTTTGGCGCCTATGGGCCCAAGATTCGAGATCAAGTACGCTATGTCGTGGCGCAGCTGATCAAGGACCCAGATACCAGGCAAGCAGTAATCAACATCTGGCGTGAAAACCCGCCTATTACCAAGGATGTGCCTTGCACGCTGTCGGCTCAGTTCTTGATTCGTGACAACCAGCTGCACGTACTCGACACCATGCGTAGTTCAGACATCTGGCTGGGCTGGCCTTATGACGTGTTCAACTTCAGTATGCTGGCGCGTTACGTCATCTTGTACATTCGGCAGCTGACTGGTAAGCGTTACCAACTTGGCAACTTGTACTTGACTGCCGGTTCGGCCCACCTCTACGCTACTGATGAAGACGATGCCAATGACTTGATGATTGACTATCACAAGCGTGAGCATCCATTTGTAGCTAGCTATGAACCAGCTGACGTTGATGACTTCGTTGAGTGGTTATGGGAGAAAGCAGATGTCGGATTTTTCAAGGCCTAATCGCGATGAATATTTCCTCTCAATGGCCTCGCTTGTCAGCCTACGGGCGACATGTCGTAGACGCCGTGTCGGTTGCGTGCTTGTCGATGCTAATCGGCACGTTCTTGCTACTGGGTATAACGGGGTGGCTCGTTCTATGCCTCATTGCCTGGACACACCATGTGATGGTGCAAACCTACCTTCAGGTACAGGACTGGACCGATGCAACGCGATCCATGCTGAACAGAATGCGCTGCTACAGTGTCGAGACGTGGAAGCGATTGAGACGGCGTACATAACGACCAGCCCCTGTGTGACTTGCGTTAAGCTGCTCATGAATACCGGCTGCAAGAGAATTGTGTTTATACAGTGTTATCCCGATCAAACGGCTAAGACACTATGGAAAGGAGAATGGATCGAACATGGCCCAGTTATCAATGTTTTTGCCGAACTCGTCGTGGACCCCGCCCTCGGAGTTTCCGGATCTGACAAATGCCAAGGTGATCTCTTTGGACTGCGAGACGAGAGACCCGCACTTAATGACCAGGGGGCCGGGCGGTGTTAGGCATGATGGGGAAGTTGTGGGAGTTAGTGTCGCGACGGATAGTGGATTTGTCGGATATTTCCCCATATCACATAAGGGTGGCGGAAACCTGGACCGAGATCGAGTCATCAATTGGTTACGAGTCAGCTTGGGTGGACCCCAACCAAAAGTTGGAGCCAACCTCTTGTACGACCTCGAGTGGCTGCGAGCTACCGGAGTCCAAGTCAACGGACCAATCAGAGACATCCAGATCGCCGAACCCCTGATTGACGAGGAACGCGACGGCGGCTTCAGTCTTAACAACTTGGCTAAGCATTATCTTGGCCAGGAGAAAGACGAGAAGCTGCTGCGTGAGGCTGCCACCCTGCAAGGCTTTGATCCAAAGTCAGAGCTCTGGAAGATGCACAGCAAGTACGTAGGTCCGTATGCCGAGGCCGACGCTAAGCTGCCACTGCTCATCTGGGAGAAGCAAGAGAAGATCTTGAAGGACCAGAATCTGTGGGATATATTTCTGCTAGAGTCCGAACTGGTTCCGGTCCTCCTAGATATGCGGTTCAAAGGGGTCCGTATCGATCTTGATAAGGCCGAGCAGATCAAGGACAAGTGTCTGACAGACGAAGCCAGGTTACTGAATGAGTTGCGTCAAGCAGCGGGCCGGGCCATCGAACCCTGGTCTAATCAGGACATTCAGATCACGTTTGAGAAGCTCAACCTGTGGTATCCCAAGACGCAAGCCGGTAACCCGTCGTTTACGGCAGACTGGTTGTCGTCGCACGAGCATCCAGTGGCTCAGAAGCTAGTTGAGTTTCGTAAGGTCAACAAGATGCGGCGTGACTTCATTGAAGGCATTTGCCTTAACATGGAGTATGGCGGACGCATTCATGCCCAGTTCCATGCGCTGCGTAAGGATGCTGATGGCACTAGGTCAGGACGATTCTCGTCGTCTACGCCTAACTTGCAGCAGATACCAGCACGAGACGAGTATTGGGGGCCACTAGTTAGATCCCTGTTCTTGCCAGACGAAGGACACCAATGGGCTTGCCTTGACTACAGTCAACAAGAGCCTAGAGTCTTGCTGCACTATGCTTATCTGCGTAAGCTAAGAGGCAGTGAAGATGCGGTGACCCAGTTCAACAACAACAATGCGACTGACTTCCACCAGATGGTTGCTGAAATGGCTGGCATCTCTCGTAAGCAGGCCAAGGTCATTAACCTCGGTATGTTCTACGGAATGGGCGTGTACAAGCTGGCTCAACAACTTGACATGGAGCAGCAAGAAGCCCGCGCCTTGTTTGAGCAGTATCATAGTCGTGTGCCGTTCGTCAGGCAGCTGGCGCATGAGTGTACGCAGGCTGCAGCACAGCGGGGCGTGATCAGGACTTTGCTTGGTCGCGTAAGGCACTTCAATATGTTTGAGCCGGCTGATAGCCGCAACACGTGGCCTAACAGAGAGACACCACTAAACAGGACTGCAGCTGAGAAGGTATGGGCAGGCAGGCCACTGCGTCGGTCAATGACGCACAAGGCATTGAATGCCCTGGTCCAAGGTTCCAGTGCCGACATGATGAAGAAGGCGATGCTGGTCTTGTACAAGGAAGGAATTGTCGGGCACATCACAGTCCACGATGAACTAGACTTGAGCGTCAAGGACCATGCTGAAGCCAAGCGCATCGCTGAGATTATGGAAACGTGCGTCGATCTTCACGTACCCCTAAAGGTCGACGTTGAAATGGGCCCAAACTGGGGGGAGATTAAGGAGTAATTATGTGGATTTATACAGAACATGGAATGATAAGTGCTGTCGTTGATCGCGACACGCAGAGCAACTTACACGTACGGGCCAGAGAACCTATCGTGTTGACTGAGTTATTTCCTGGTATCAGGATTATTGAGAACGACTTAGCTGACTACCAGTTTCGAGTCATCGTCACGCGAGAGGAGTTTGCCAAGGTCATGTGCCGACTAATAGTTGCAATGACGTACCATAACTTTAAGAACCACGTAGCGTTAGAGGCGCCGTACTTGCTGCCTACTTACTACAAGGTTTATAACGCTACTTTAGACATGGAGAATCCGCATGAAGGAAGCTTCGTTGTGGGTCCTGATCCGGTCTAAGTTACCGGGCCACGTGCAGCGGATCGAGAACCTGGTTACGCCAGGTGCTCCTGACGTCAATGCATGTTATCAGGGCCGTGAAACCTGGATTGAGTTGAAGGTGGCCAAGGGTAATTGGATTCACTTTCGCAACAGTCAGCTGGCTTGGTTTGCCAAGCGTACGGTAGCCGGCGGCAGCGTCAAAGTCCTGTACCGGAAGGGCGATACCATCTGCATTTTGCCTGCGCAGAATGTATTGGCGGCGCAAGAACACTATCAGGCAAACCCCGATAAATCGATTCGGGTTTTGTACGATAAATTAGGAGGAGTGAACTATGATAAGCCTTTCGATTGGGTGGCCATCACGGAAAAAATATACGAGCCTATGTCCCGTTAGTGTTATTGGCAATACAATGACATTGACATTTGAGAAAGGAGAAAGCAATGTCTAATGTGTACGTCGTCCAGGAGACACCAGGCCGCAATCTGCTGCCAGCTACTGAGTACGGCGAGGTACGCATCTTGTTACCGCCAGGACAGATTGTATTTTCGTCGGCACCGACAGTCCGTCGTTTACGCGCAGCCTTGCGCAACTTCAATGACGACGACTATCTCTTGCTGATGGGCGATCCAGTGGCTATTGGTGCAGCGTCTGCAGTGGCGTCGCACTATAACCAGGGCCGTATCAAGATGCTTAAGTGGGATAGGCAGTATGCGCGCTATGTCCCTGTTGAAATTGATCTTCATGGGAGAATCACAGATGAATGATGGATTTGAAGTAGACAACTTTGCGTTGACTACGATCAGCAGCCTCGCTAAACGCCAACTCGAGTTAGAACAGGAGCTGGCTAGGTTAGAAGAGGATTTGAAAACAAAGAAAGAAGAATTGCGACAGGTCAGTCAAATCGATCTCCCTGAAGCAATGGCTGAAATCGGTATGTCCGCCTTCACTCTTGATGGTGGCGCCAAGGTTACAGTCAAACCTTTCTACAACTGCAGCATACCAAAGGAGCGCTATGACGAGGCAATGTCTTGGCTGCGCGACAATGGCCATGCTGACTTAATCAAGAACACTATCAGTGTGGACTTTGGCAAGGGAGAAGATGACCGTGCCGCTAGTTTCAAGACTAACCTGCGCGAGCAGGGCACGTCTTACACTGATAAAACCGGAGTTCATCCTCAGACGCTTCGTGCGTTTGTGCGTGAGCAAGTCGAGACAGGCCAGCCGCTGCCCCTGGATTTACTCGGCGTCTTCATTGGGCAGCAAACCACCATTAAGGAGGGTTGATCCATGGCTCGTGAGATCCAAACTAAAAAAGAGCAATTGCCAGCAGTTCTCAACTTCGCAGCCGATGCTAACGACGGTTTTGACAACATGTCCGCACAGGACTATGCCATTCCGTTCTTTAGTATCTTGCAGAAGATGAGCCCACAACTTGATACGCTTGACGGCGCCAAGGCCGGACAGATCTTTAACTCAGTCACTGAAGAGTGCAGCAACGAGTTGACGGTTATCCCCTGTGCTTACAAGCGTGAGTTCGTGGAATGGCGTCCTCGAGAACAAGGAGGAGGCTTTGTCGGCTCGCATACCGTCGATAGCGAAACAGTACTCAAGGCCAACAAGGTCAATGGGATGCTGATGACGCCTGACGGTAACATGCTCGTCGAAACGGCTAACCACTTTGTCTTGGCCATTACGCCTAAGGGCATTGACCGCGGTCTGATTACCATGAGCAGCACACAGCTCAAGAAGAATCGCCGTTGGAATAGCCTGATGGCCGGAATCAAGATGCAAGATTCCAATGGCAACCTGTTTACGCCTGCTCGCTTCAGCCATCAATACACGCTGAAGACGCAGCTTGAACAGAATGACAAGGGCAGTTGGCACGGTTGGGTTATTGAGGTCAAGGGTATTGTCGACGATCCTTCCATCTATCAGATGGCCAAGGAGTTTGGTTACTCAGTGGCAGCAGGTGAAGTGAAGACTGCACCGCCTGCACCTGAAGCCGAAGACAGCGTACCTTTCTAACTTAACCAGGGAGTGGGGAGGGCTAGTAACCCTCCCCTTTTTGCTCATGACACTTGCAGAACAGTTTAATGAAGTATTCATGGGCCTTACCCGTGCACACGGTGAGTACGAGATTAACAGCGAACGGGCTGATGGTAAGAAACAGGGCCGGGCTAAGACTGTCAGAGAAGACGTCACGCTCGATAAGTGGCAGCGACATATCGATGGCACAAAGTCCCTGGGCATTATCCCGATCAACGACGAATCCAAGTGCAGGTTTGGTGCCATTGACGTAGACACGTATGACGGTCTTGATTTCACTGAGATCAACGTCAAGATCGACAAGTACAAGCTGCCGCTATTTCCCTGTAAATCAAAATCAGGGGGCGTGCACCTATACCTCTTCACTAAGGAGTGGGTACCAGCCTCAATGATGCAGGCTAAACTAAAAGAGATTGCTGCCGGCATGGGTTTTGGCGGGTGCGAAATCTTTCCTAAACAGACGCACATCTTAGCCGAACGCGGCGACATCGGTCAATGGATCAACATGCCATACTTTGGCAAGACCCGGTGGTGCAATGGTATGCCACACCAGACCTTTATCGATCGAGTCAAAGAGCACTGGTTAAGTGAAGACCAATTAGAGAAGCTAGTAGTTCCTGTTGTAGCAGCCGAGTTTGACGATGGTCCACCGTGCCTGCAGCATCTGTCGACACAGGGTTTTCCAGCTGGGACCAGGAACAACGGCTTGTTTAACATCGCAGTGTACTGCCGCAAGAAGAATCCAGACAGCTGGCAGCAAGACCTTGAACAGTACAACGTCAAGCTGATGGATCCACCCTTGTCTAGTACCGAGGTCCAAGGTGTGGTGAAGTCGGCCAGTCGTAAGGACTATCACTATACGTGTAGCCGTGCGCCCATTGCGCCGTACTGTAATGCGGCCGTCTGTAAGCTGCGCAAGTTTGGTCTTGATGGCGCCAATGATATGCCAGCTATCCACAGTCTGACAAAGTTCAATACCACTCCACCACTCTGGTTCCTCGACGTAGAGGGTGGTGGGCGCTTGGAACTAGATACTGATGACTTGCAGAACCAGCGGAGGTTTCAGCGTCGCTGCATGGAGAAGCTGAACATCATGCCTAACAAGATGAATGACAATGCTTGGACTAAGCTAATCAATCACTTGTTTGAGAACTTGACTATCATTGAAGCACCGGCCGACGCCAGTCCTGTTGGCCAGTTGTTTGAACATGTCGAACGATTCTGTACGGGCCGGGTACAAGCTAAGAACAGGGACGAACTGCTGCTTGGTAAACCTTGGGAAGAAGATGGTCGGCACTATTTCAGGGTAGCAGACTTGATGGCTTACCTAGACCGCATGCACTTTAGAGAATACAAGGTGCACCAGGTTACGGCAATCCTGAAGGCCAATGGAGCTGAGCACCACTTCTTTAACTGCAAGGGCAAGGGTCTAAACTGCTGGTCAGTGGCCGAGTTCGACAAACATGAAGGCGAGTT
>Ga0099848_1001600_pt1 | contig 10593 bp, 18 predicted proteins | sample CB_VirMetaG_3_FD_78179 | JGI IMG/M metagenome (GOLD analysis project Ga0099848, IMG submission 78179) | Freshwater to marine saline gradient viral communities from Chesapeake Bay - CB_1508_1S Viral MetaG | ecosystem: Environmental > Aquatic > Marine > Coastal | place: USA: Chesapeake Bay... | reverse complement strand
GTGATGTCCGTTGTGCATAAAAATGCGTTGGTTTGCATGATTTTTTTTTGCGTTGATGTTTATGCTGGGCGCGGGCTCATAGATATTTAGTTTTTTTAGGTTGCCGTATCGTGCGCCGCGCGATGAATTGCATTGCTTGCAAGCTGGCACAAGGTTATCGAGCGAGTTGATGCCGGGTTGTGTGTGATCCCAGCGATCAACTTCAATCAAATGGTCTGCGGTTGTGGCTGTGCGTTGGTTGCACCAATGGCAGTTTGGTTTGTCTTGCAGTATGAGTTTGCGGTTGTGTTTGTATTCTGCAGCCGAGCGGGTTTGTTGTGCGAGTTTGTGTTTGTGTGTTTGTCGTTTGTTGCTCATGGCTCACGCGCTTCGCTTGTGCTGACGCGGCGCTCTGCGCCTTGTCCTAGTTTGTGTTGGTTGTTCATGTGCTCGAGCTTATGTTTGTGGTTTGTTTTCGGTATGTCAATCTGTGTTGTGTGTGATTAAACCTAGTGCGCTAAACCCCCCGCTGCTTTGCCTCGCGCAGCACCCTACTCTTATATCGTTTTTGCTTGATCATGTGTCGCCACATAGATCATCTACCCGCGCTTTCCGCGTGTTGCACACATCATTGCACTGATGCAAGCCATGCCCGTTATTAAGTTTTTGTGCCGGCAGATTATGCCACATCAAACAGCGTTAGTTGATCTTTAAACGCAATCACCCTTTCGATTGGTAAATAATCTTTGTTTTCATGGCTTTTAATTTGATGGCAGTTGGCGCAGACCAGCTGACATTTAGCGATCTCATCAAGTATTTGTTTGCGTGTCGCACTACCAACCATTTGTGAGATTGTTGCAAGTTTGTTGCCGCGCTCGATGTGATCCCAACAGAAAGCCCGCAATCTTTCAGGTGTGCACACATACTCTTGCCCATCGTTGTAAATCGGATGCAACGCACATCTGCCATGCTCAAGCTTGATGCTGTTAATAAACTCGATTGCTTGTTTACCTGTTAAGCATGTAACACCTTTGGGGTGCGGTTTGTAATGCTTTCTGTGTGCCCGCTTTTGATAAAGCCCATTGGTGCGTTTGTATTGCGCTCGAGCTCTGCGCCGCCAAACTTCACGCTGTTTTTCTGTGCTCATTTAGGTGGCAACGCTTTCAACGCATCAATAACTTTGCTCACATCATGCTTCAATAGATCGCCGGTTGTGTTTATTTCGCGCCCTACAGTGGCACTGCAGAAACTTTTAAGATCATCACCTTTTAAGCCTTGCCCGTGAGCTAAAGCGCGCATCATGCCCAGTTGCTTTGGTGTCGCATAATCTCTTGGCTTTTCCTCTGGAAACGGCACTTCGAGCATTTCATTATGCATAGGCACTACCGCAGCCAAATGGGTTGGTGTTTGCCGAGCTTGTGCCGTTTCAACTTCATCACGCGATGCAATACTTTTGCCGATACCCAGCCCAAGAAAGCCGAGAGCTCTGCCCAAACAGCTTGTGCTGCAGTTCATCATCTCACTTCCGCGTGTGTAAGGCGTTTTACCCGGTATCTGTTCCCAACAATAAGCCACAACCGGCACAAGATCCTCTGCATCGCGCCAAACTGTGCAACTAATCTCAACATATTTTTGAGCATCAACCTCAATTATTTGTGGGCGGCTTTCCGCTATCCGCAAATCAGGATATTTTTTTAACGCCATCGCTAATCGGGTTGGCACATCAACATAATCGCCAAGCTTAAAACCGCTCATTTCACAGACCACACAATCGCTTCATTGCCCGCGATAGTTAAACGCCTTGCACCACTATCAACAATCAACCCATCTTTAACTAATGAGCCTCGAATTGGGCGCACCGTGTTGCCTGAGATATTTAGAGCGCGTTCAATTTCCTCATCGGTTGCATCATGTGTTCGCAAATAGTCAAACACCAATCTGCGCTTTGTGCCGGATCGTGGCTGGGCGCGCAAAGCCGCTTTGATGCTTGTTGTTTGTGCGTTTCGCGCAATTACCACCACATTGCGATCAATAATGGAAAGCTCTTTGTGTCCGCCAAGCCCGTTTGATGGCGCAAACATTGCCAGCTGTTCAGACATTGTTAGCCGCCAATCTTTCAAGGCGCTGAATTTCTACTTCATTTTCATTAAGTTTTAATTGTTTAATACCTAATTCAATGTCGCGTTGTTTAATGCGCTCATGCAGATCTGTAATAATGCTGGACAAATACTTGATTTCAATGCGCGCTTGATTAAGCACATCAATCAGCTCGCCATCATCTAAAACATTGTGATCATCAATTTGCCATTGGATTGCCCTAAGTGTGCTTCGAGCTGCCAGCTCATGCGGCTCATAAAACGGCACTTTGTTGCTTGTGATGTCTTGCATCACTTGCATCAATGCTTTTAATTGCGGGTCTTGATACAAATCATCAGACATTTTCAGACCACCTAGCCAAAAGCGTTTCAAGTTGCTGAAAACTGCAAACACTTGATAAAGCACCAACAAGCGCCTCAACCGCGTTTTCACCGTAACGCTGCCGCACAACCACACACAGTTGGTTGATTACTTCAACATCAAATTTCTCGGACATTATTAACCCTTTCTCTAGTTAATGATTATTTAAAAAACCTATCACAAGCGTGTATGAGAGTAAAACAAGTGCAACGATGAAGTGCCTCATTTACCACCCCATGCCCGCCACCCGTTTGAATAACGGTAAATGTTTAACGCTGCGCGCATGTTCGTTTCCAAATCAAACAGATCTTGGCATGTATCGAGCAAACCGTAGGCTTGCAAATAGCCTTGTTTGAAATAGCGTGATGGTTTGCACCAAAAATCATTGATTTGCATCACGCCATAAGATTGCCCATAGGTGTCTGCCGGGTTGAAAGCGTCAGTTTGGCAGCGGCTTTCACGCTGGGCAACCGCTATTAGTGTGCCAAGCTGATCTGCATCCCAGCCCACTTGCTGAGCCATCGCAAATACGGCATCACAGCCTTTTAGAGCCGTTTTAAGCGTAGTTGTGGGCGCTTGGGTAGTTGGCACTACAGGCGCTTCATAAGCCTCATAAACGGTTGTATAGCTTGGCTGTAGATCCTCAGCTGTGGGCGCGGGCGGCTTGCTTAAAATAAAAAGCGAAGTGAGACTAGCAAAAATAGCAATAGCGGTTTTAGTTAATAAGGGCATAAGCACCTAACCTTTCTCGGATGGTGATCCAAGTTTAGTAAAGGTTTTAAAGTGTTTGCGGGATTACGCTAAAAACCTTATCCCAAGCGCTTTTCACAGCTTTAACATCCTTAATTAGATCCGGATCTGCCTCAAAGTGCAGCCAATCACCCACACCAAAATTGCCGGGTTTCCATGTGCCTCGATCAACTTTCCAACTGCGATTACGGTTGTAATCAATCACAAGTTGCACACCTAACACTTCAGCGTTTTGCAAAACCTTATTCAAAAACACAAGTGCAAGTTTCTCACCATTAACTTTACCGCGCTCCCGTTTAACCTGTAAACGGTAAGAAAGATCAACCGCCAAACCCCTCGAATGATTAGAAACTAAATGCTGTTTGCCTTTAGTTTTCATGTTTCGCACAACCCAGCTGCCGTTATTCCACAAACAATTATCTGAATATTTGATCGCCTGCCTAATCCACTCATCCATGCCGGGCAGAGGTGCTTTAACAACCGGCTGATTTGCGACAATGTAAGGCTTCAAGATTGTGGTTTATCCTCATCATCATGCGGAATAAACAAACAAGCTAAATCAGGATCGCCTACCTTTGTGGATGCCCAAGCCAACACACTTGATGCAACCGGCACAAGCATCGAAATTAACATTGGATCAACACCTTGAGCATTAAGCCCGTAGATCATTAAACCAAGTAAGCCGCCTTTAGTGGTTTGGTCACCTATTTGGCGTTTTGCTTTGCTAATTTTTTTGCTTGTCATTATTACTCGATTGTTGGTTGTGGTTTCTTTAGCGGTGCGGGCGGGTTTTCGTCGTGTTCCCACAAAACAAGTTCTGTGCCTGACAAAACCCAACCATTATCAAAACCGTTTTCTAACAATAGTGCGCATAGTTCTTCGTGTGTCATGCTGATATTTCCATGAGTGTGATAGTTGATGTGCTGGTTTCATATTGAACTCGTACAAGTGCAAAGTTTGCGTTGGCTGAAAATTGTGTTTTGTAAGTTGTTGCCGAAGTTGTGTTAGGGCTGTCTAAATATGTTGTGCTACACGAGCCAACATAATTATCTTGTGCTGCCGTACTTTTACCTGCGCCATCTTCAAACTTGATTATTTCCGAAGCGCCACGCAATAAACGCAAACGCAAAAAAACATTATTAGTTTCCTTACCGCAACCAGCCTGATTAACAAAAACCAAAATCTTGCTACTCATTGATGAAGGCGTAATTGTCGCCGTTAAACCCGTGTCAGCATAAGTGCTTGTAGAATTAGAAGTTGCAGTTGAATAAGTAGCGTTTACGACTTGCAAAACGCGAAACGCGCCACGCAAATCATTCATCTGCGCTGCAGTCAATACATCACCGCTAACAAAAGTTGCTGGAAGTGTCGTAGGTGTAGCCATAAGTCCTTTACATTATCCTAAAACATTAAGTGCATCAATGATGCCGTAGATAGCGTCATCTAAAATGAGCTCATAAACCACTGTGGTGGGGCTAGTAAACAACCTAATTGAATGCCCGGCATCAAAAGATAGAAAGTGCTCGATGCCTTCAATGGCAAGCTCTTGGGCAAGCTGAGTTAATCCAATGGTTTTTTCTATGCTGATTGTGTTGCCGATTTCGATGGCTGCCAGTGTTTCTTTTTGAGCGGTTGTAAGCATGTTGAATTGGGTTTCAACGCTTGTGAAACGGGCTTCAGGCTCGGGCTCTAACAAGTACTGTGCAAGCTCAAGCGCTGCAGCATCGCTGTGCAAAAGGCTGTTACTGATGTTTACCGCTTGCACAAAATAGGTTGCTTGGCTTGCTGCATCATCTGCGGTTTGTGGGCTGTTACTTCCCGCGATGGTTACGGTTGCCCGATTAACTACTTGATCCGCTTCAAAACTTATGCCAACACCGTTGTAATTGAAGTTTGTGTTGTCATCGTGAAAACTTGCAATGGGTGCGCTAAGCGTGTTGCCTATTCTCGGCTCGAAACGCAGATCGCCTGAGCGTGTCATAAACAATCTGCCTTGCTCGGCTTGATTTATTTGTGAGCAATACTGTGAAACATTTGTGCCCTGAGGAACTGTAAAAGCTGACGCGCCGCCAAGTGTTTGTGTGCCTGTAGAAATGTTGCGTTGCGCTACTGGAAAAGCTACCTCAGGTAGATCTAGCACAGCTTCGAGCCGGGTGCTAGTTAATTCTTCGCTCACATTAAATTCATTCATGACGGTTTGCGCTAACAAATAAAATTGATCAGCACAAAAAACCGTTACTGTGTCCAAACCGCCGAGCGCAAAATTGTAATCATAGTTAATGATGTAGCCGTTAAAAATGTCTTGCGCTGTGTTTGTGGCATCGTAGCGTTGCAATTTGACGCGACGCAATGGTGCTAAACCGGGTTTAGCTTCTGCGGTGTTAAAATAAGGCGAATTTTGATCGAATGGGTTAAAAATTCCTGTGGTGTCTAGCAATGTAAAACTCATTGTGCCGGGTGCAAATTGATCGCCTTGATCTTGTCTGCCGCGCCTTACTGAAACATTTGTGCAACCATCGAGCACGCCAGCAAATTCTGTTGTGCCATCTAAAACATAATTTGCATCGTTTAATAAACCGCGCAGCGGATCATTTAAAGTAAAAGCATCAACTAAAAAGCCGGTGTCAATGAACAGCTCATAGTTACCTGAGCCAACTACAGCTACCCCAGCCATTACGAATTCCAAACATCAAAATTTGCTGGACCGGCTGCGCGATTAAAAGCGCGCATGCCATCGGTTACGGCTCGCCCAATTTCAGCTTTTGTTGCTAGCTGGCTGTTTACATTGATAGTTACCGCACCACCACCGCGCCGAGAATTTAACTCATCAATGTTTGGCATCACTACAGGCGACACACTTGGCGCGCTGATCGCTTCCGTGAAGCTTGTGCTGATACCTTTAACATCCGCAAAATTAATACCTTTGCGCGATAGGCGACCTTCTGCCGCCGCTAACGCTTCCTCGACACCACGCAAATATGCTTTGGCATTTGATACGCCTGCCCCATAAAACTTTTGTGCTGATAGCTCACCTATGCGCTGGGCGATGGCTTGTGTTTGTTCTACAAGGGTGTTTGCCCGCAAAACATTTTCTGATGATGTTAAAAGCTCTTTGGCGATTGCTGAGCCGCTATCTATGCCGGCATCAATGACTTGTTGCAACGCATCTTGAGACAAACCCGCAGCAAGCAATTGCTCAACTAAATCACCAAATTCTTTTGTTTTGTCAGCTTGTTTTTGTAGCGCACTAAAAAAGGTTGTGCCGGCATCCTCGCCGCCTTCCTCAAATGCTTTGCCAAAATTAAGTGCATCCGTGATGACTTGTGCAACTGATCCGCTAAAACTATCAAAAGCGCTTTGGGCTTTATCTAGTTTGGCTTTAGCGTCATCGAGTGCCGCACCCATATATTCACGCAATGCTTTGGCGGCTTCAGTTGTTTTGTCTGCAAGTTCTTTTGCTTTATCGGCTGCGCTACCTGTGCCGGTTGCAACTTTTTTTGTTTCTTTTTCTGTTTCAGCCATGTATTCAGCGATTTTTGTGCCGCGTATGTAATCGAGCGTGAAACCGAGTCTGCCCATGTCTTTAGCTGTGCTTTTAGCTGACGCGCCCAGCCCTGTGGTGGCTGTGGCTGCAGCCTTGTTTTGGTTTTTGAATATGAGCATTGCCGCGCCAACAGTTACCAAACCCGCTGCGATAGTTGCCGCAGCAACACCTGCTGTGCCCGCTGTAGCAACCGCAGCAAGCGAGGCAGCGTTAGCAAAATTGAGTGCGGTAGCCACAACCGTAACCGCGTTAGCGAGCACCTGCGCGGTTTTGTAAGCAACGATGGCTGAAGCAACTGCAGCAATTGCTACGCCCAGCGCTGTAATGATGCCTGTGTGCTCGGAAGCCCAATCGCCAAAACTGATAAGCAGCGGCAATATTGCTTCGACCGCTGGCATTAAGGCAACACCTATTGCTTCTTTAGCGTCTTTGATTGCAACATTAAACTTTCTGAATTGCCCTTCAGCTGTGTTTGCTGCCGCTGCAGCTGATCCGCCAAAAGTTTTTGTAAGCATGCCCATTACTTGATCAAGGCTTGCACCCTCTTTGATTGCAACTTTTAGCTCGGGGCTTAATTTGGCAAGGGCTTTAGTGTTACCGCCGTAGGCGAGCGCTAACGCATCGCTGACACCTTGCAAATCTTGCCCAGTTGCCGCGCTGATATCCATTGCCAAACTAAGCGCCTCATTTGCATCAGCAAGATTTTTTGTGCCTCTAGTTAATGATGCAAAAGCTGGACGCAATTCATCATCTGAAACACCTGTAGCCCTAGACATAGCCTTTATTGATGCTTCAACTGCGGCTATTTGTCCATCAGTTGCCCCAGTAACATTTTGCAAAGCTTTAGCCAACCGCATTTGTGCGGCTTCATCCTCTACCGCAGCTTTAACACCAAAAGCGGCAGCGGCAGCCAACCCAGCAAGCGCAGCCACAGCCGGCAAAAAAGCTTTTTCCATAACGAAGCCAGCTTTTTGGCTGTTTGTTTCAAGGCTTTTGAACTCAAGCGCTGCTTTTTCAAATCCTTTGCTATCAAGGCTTGAGATGATTGGGATGTTAATTGCCATAGCGCACCTGCAAATTTCTGTTTAACTTTTCCATAACTTTTTCAACGATTGCCAGCACTTCTTGTTCGACTGTTTCTTTGTGCATGTCCACAGCTGGATCAATTGCGCGTGGTTCTAAACCAACTTCAGCATTGAGATTTGTTACAAATATGCCTTTGGTGCGCCTGCCGGCATGATCATAGATTGCGCCTGCCGCATCCTTTTGTTGGATCACCATCAACTGATAAGGCTTTGCCTTGAATAACACATTGTGGCTTTCACGCGGGTTTGTTTCAGGATCAAACTTATCTTTAAAAGTAACAAGCCTTTGCCGTTGTGCAGCTGCACCAACTTTTACTTTAAAACCTGCGCGCACAGTGTTGTTATCCCAATACACATCACGCCCTTTTACAAGCTTTGATTTATACATGCCCGATAGCGGCGCACCGTTGCCTTCGCTGTTATCAAAGTTTTTGATCATGTCTCGAGCGCTCACAATAATCTTTTGTCCAGCGTTAGCAATGTCTTTAGTTACCTGCCTGCGGTATTTTGGATCAAAGCTATTGAGCTCAGCCAATGCTTCTTTAATGCCATGCACTTCAATGCGCGCTGTGTAAGCCATTATTTTGCCCGGCTTTGTCTGTTAAGGATCTCGATCACGGTGTTCACATCATCAATTTCAAATGTTTCAGCACCCCAAAACCCTGTAGCAACCAAGATTTCGGCGAGCGCATATCTTAAACTTCCTCGCCTACTTTTGGGATGTTCTGATCTACCACCTCGATGTTTCGCAGTTTGTCAATGTAAAGATCAAGTGTGGCTGGCACAGTTACGCCCGCTTTTTGTGATGCTGTGTAACACATAAAAGCAAGATCCTCAACACCGATACCGGATGCCATTTCGGATGCTTTGCGCCTATATTTTCTTTCCCATGCAACCACAGTTGCCAAATTGGTTTCAATGGTTTGCGTTGTGCCGTCAGTAAATACGGCTTTAAGCGTTAATTGCATTTTGTTTCCTTTCTCGGGCAAGGCTTCGCTCTCGCGGTCTTGCGTTTGTATTTCTCAGCGGCTTAAGCCGCGAGATCATGCGACAGCTTTGGTCAGTGTGCCGCCTGTAAAAGTCAGCGTGATAGTGCTGAGCTCACCCAAAGTTGCATTGATTGGTGTGTGGCTTGCAAGGTAAGCGCCTGTGAGCGTGTATTTTGGCGAAGTTGCAGTTGGGGTTACTAAACCGGCTGCAGTATTTGAAACCGTGATTGTTGTTTGAATGCCTACCAAACTAAAAATGCTGGCTTCGGTTTCGCTTGCTGCATAGCTTTGAAAAAGCTCAACTTCAAATGTGTTGTTTTGTAATGATGTAACTGTGCTTGCACCAAAGCTTCGAGCGGTCTGCCCAAATGCGGTTGTTTCAAGCTGATCAAATGCGTATGTGAGCACTGCGCTTGTTGCCTGATCTGTGAGATCTACGGCATTGATCGTGAGTGCCGGGTTTGAGAGATAAACGGTTGTCGCCATTTTGGGTTATTCCTTTTCTGTGTCTGTGTCTTTAGTTTTAGCAGATTTTTTTGATGCTTGTGGGGATATGTGCCCGGCTTCAATTAGGTGCTCAATGTCGCCATCAATGTCTTTGCTATCGAGCTGATCGCCGCGCTTGAAGCCTGCAAGCCTGTCGCTTGTAACAATGTATGTTGCCATGTTTTACCTCTAAGCCGTTTGTGATTGCATGTTTACAGTTACATCATAGGCGGGATACTCTGCGCCGCCAATGATAGCTACCGTTGGTCTGCCATCCGTAATCCCTAAATTGGCTTGCAACAATTTGCTCATCATGTTTAAAAGGTTTCGTTGTGCGTCAAGGTTGCCCGGTCCAAGCGTTATCAAGCGCACTGGAAAAGCCATTTTGACTATGTTGTAATTCCAGCCTGTAAAGCTAGGTGCATCTATAAAAGCGCATGGCGGGTTTGCGTTTCGTGGATCATTAACCACGCTGATGCCCAAAATTGCGCCAATGCTTGTTGTCAGATTATCAAGCGCCACATTGAACAGGTCTGTGTAGGCAACTGGCATTAGGCAACCGTTGCCCTGTTTACACCTAACAGCTGTTTGATCATTGGTGAAAGCCCGTTTGTGCCGCCGGCTGCCATGCCATCAAAGCTTGCAAAGTCTGTTACTGCGCCGCGCTGCCTGTAAAGATTGCCGCCGTACATGATCGTGCCCAGCGTTACATCACCACTAGGCGAGGTTGTGAGGCTGTCAAAATAGCCTGCCTCTTGTCTGCGCCTGTAACAAAATGCGTTTGCAGCTGCCGCGCATTGGGTTAAAAACGCTGTATCAGCTGCAGTTGCTGTGCCTATACCTAACCAATCCTCGATGTTGGTTGATGTGATCCATGAGCATGTTTGTGTGTAAGTAATGACACCGGCAAAGGTTGCAACAAACTCGACATCATCGCCTGTGCATGCGTAAAGGATTTGGTTAGGCACTGGGTTTGTAAAATCAAACATGAATTCACCGGTTGCACCATCCACCCCAGTAAATAAAAACTGTGGGCATGCAAGCACTGTGAAAGTGCCGTTAAATGGTGCGCCTAAGCTGCCAACCGTTACCGATTGCCCTATTTCAATAGGTGATGGCTCGAGCGTAGCAAGCACTGCAAAATTATCTAATAGTTGTTTGCTCGCTGTGTTGTATGTTGCCATGAGCGGTTTGCCCGCCTAAGGCTAAGCCTGTGTGATCTTGCGGATCATGCCGCTGATTGCGGCAAAGGTTGAAACATAACCATGAAAGCTCATTGTGCGCCCAAGTGTGGCTGGCACTT
>Ga0099848_1001597_pt1 | contig 10599 bp, 3 predicted proteins | sample CB_VirMetaG_3_FD_78179 | JGI IMG/M metagenome (GOLD analysis project Ga0099848, IMG submission 78179) | Freshwater to marine saline gradient viral communities from Chesapeake Bay - CB_1508_1S Viral MetaG | ecosystem: Environmental > Aquatic > Marine > Coastal | place: USA: Chesapeake Bay... | reverse complement strand
GCAGGGTCAATTAGCGGGTCAAGCCGGTCAAATGGGCATGACTGCGGCACAGCAAGGCGCACAACTTGGTTTGACCGCCGAGCAAATGGCGCAAGCCGGTGCAGGCCAGTTAGGTCAGCTCGGTATTACGGCAGCACAAACCGCCGGACAGCTTGGTTTGCAAGGCGAACAGATGGCCGCTGCCAACGCTCAAGCTTTGGCGCAAACAGGTATGAATTTGGAGCAGCTTGCTGCAACGACAGGCATGAGCGCCGCACAACTTGCGGGTCAATTGTCTGGTCAGGCTGGTCAACTTGGGCTGCAAGGCTCACAAACACAGGCGCAAATCGCGGCGCAGGCTGGTCAAACCGCTATGTCGGCAGAACAGCTCGCGCAACAAGGCGCAATGCAGCAAGGTCAGCTTGCACAAGGTCAAACGCAGCTTGGTGTTCAAGGTGCGCAGGCCGCGGGCGGTCTTGGACTGCAAGGTCAGCAAATTCTCGGTACTCTTGGTCAAGGGATCGGGGGCCTCGGAACACAGTACGGTCAGTTGGGTCTGGCACAAGGCGAAGCTCTTGGTACTCTGGGCCTACGTCAAGGCGCTCTTGGCGAACTTGGTCAGCAGCTTGGTCAGAAAGAGCAAGGCTTCTTGTTTGATCTGGGCAAAACACAGCAAGCACAGCAACAGGCTGTACTTGAGGCGCAACGTCAATCTGAATACCAAGACGCCATGGAAGGTTACCAGCGTATTGGCTTTAAATCGGATATTTACAAAGGTGCGCCGACATCTCAACAAGCTATCACCATGTCCTCTACGCCGGGTGTTTCTCCGGCGCAGCAAATCCTTGGTTTGGGCATAGCCGGTCTGTCGGCAGCGACGGGCGCAAAGAACGCGGGGTTATTTTAGATGAATAGAAGTGTAATGGACCGACAAATGTTTGCCAATGGCGGCTACGTTCGTCGTATGCAAGCTGGCGGTGATCCGATGATGGCACCTCCGGCTCCACAAGGGCCCGGAATGGCTCCTGCTCCCGTGGGGATGTCGGTGCCGCAAGAAATGCCCATGGGCGAAGCTTTAGCTGGGGCGGCCTCTCAGGGCATCGATCCAGCCGTTTTGGAGCAAATGCTTTCACAAGCGGCAGGTTCGTTTGGTAACTTAGATGCTGCGGCAGAGACAGAAAACTATGAAGAAGTCATCAACTCAATTCGAGGCGATCAAGCATCGCTTCAAGATCGTCGTCAGGAATTAGCCGGTGTGGTTGGTGACGCAGACGCGGCACAGACGCCAGATTCGGTTCTGACGCTGGTTCAGCCGATTATGCAGATTGCAGCGGTGGATCAAGGCATCGGCAGCGTGGCTCCCGAAGCAATGAACACTCCAGTACAGGGTGATATGGCCGGGGGCATCATGTCCACGGTTAACATGGCTGACGAACAGCCTATGCCGGGTCAAGGAGGCCCAGCACCCGTAAATTTTAACCAAGGCGGCGCGGTTCAATATTTTGCACCGGGCGGCGTCGCCTTACCAGCGGAAACTCCGGCGGGTGGGCGTCTAGGTGAGCTTTATCAGGACAGGCAAGCTCTATATAGCCAGATTTTAGGGCCTCAAAACCAGCAACAAGAGCTGGAAGATCAGCGCAATATGACCAAGGCGCAGATGTTGTTTGACATCGCGCAAGGCGGTCTTGCGTTTGCTTCTGGTGCAGGTATGCCCGGCAGAAGCCCCGCAGAACAGCTTGCGGCGGCGTTTGTTCAGCCGCTTGGCAACATTTCTGCCCGTGCCGGTGAGTTTCAGAAGTTTAAACAGGGCCAAAAACGTGATGAACGCGCCTTGGCGCTACAGGCACTTGGTGCCGCAGAGGCCGATTTTTCCGCTGAGAAGAAATCAGCGGCGGATGCAGCGGCTGCCGCAGCGGAACGCGCTTGGAAAACAGCCGAAAACGCACAATCTCGCGCTCACGAACTTCTAAAAATGGACAAACAGTTCGCGTTTACCAAACAGGAAAACGAGACCAGCATGAACTTCCAAGAACGCTTGGCTGACCGCAAGTTGGCTATGCAGCGTATCTTGCAAGAGCTGGCGGGTTCCCAGTCTCAAGCGGACATCCAGTTGCGAGGCCAGTTACAAGTTGAATTGGCGCAGCTTAACAACCAGTTTACACGGTCACTACAGGAAGACCGCTTTGACTTCACAACGTCTGAACGTGTGGCCACACAAGACTACAACGACAGCGTTTTGGCACAAAAATTTGCTAACGATAAAGCTATCTTGGCTCTGCAAGGGGCACAGGATCAGGCCAGCATTAAGCTTCGTCAGCAACTTGAGCAAGAAAACCTCAGATTGGGCAGCGAACTTCGCAAAGGCGAATACATGCTTCAGTTTGAAAATCAGCTTCAGCGCGACGGCATCCAGAACGCCTTTGAATTGTCCAAAATGGACAAGGGCCAAGAGTTTTCTCTTGCTTTGGCAGACCACCAAGGTGCTATTGCCAAAGAAGCGCAGCTCAGACAGCAAGTATTCCAAGCGGGCGAATCGGCATTGGACCGCGCTCAACGCGAAGGTTTGCAGCTTTCTCAGCAAGAGTTCCAAAAGCTTATGCAACAAGAGCTTCAAGCTTTCCAAATGTCCGAAGCCGACAAAAACCGCGCTATTCAAATGGCCGGTCAAGAAATCGACAAAATGTACAAAGACCAGAGCATCGAAATCAGCAAAGGGCAGCTTGATCTTGGCGTTGCTGCGCAGCTTCTGGACGAACAGTACAAATTGGGCAGCTTGGCGCTTGAGGCTGCGGCGGCAAAAGCCGTTAAAGTTGGAAGCGAGGCTAAAACCGACCAGTTGCAGTTCATTACTGACCCCGACCGTTTGTCAAAATACGCAAACGACACGTTGGGCAATGAGACTGCGTTGTTTGAACAGGCTCTGCTTGATTACCTCAAGCCAACAAGCACGTGGAACGGCTCTGCGTTTGTACAAGACGCAACACCTGAACTTGCTCGCCAAATTAGGTCTGCCTTGGATGCTCGTAAAGCTGCGGGCTTTGAAGTTCCAAGCGTTCCCGGATACAGCACAAAAGAGGTCGGAGCAGGAAGCGCGGGCCAACAGCCCCAAGAAATGCCTTCTAACCCGGATAGCCCAGAGTTTAAACAGGGGCTATATAGCCCACAAACGGGCGTTAATTACGACAGCCCGTTGTGGCAGAAGATACCGACCAACATTATTGATCCAGAGGTTGCTTACCAGCGTTCCACCGGACCCGGAGAAATTCCAACGCGTATTTCAAACTGGGTAAACGAGTGGGGTCGTGAATTGCTTGGTTTGGCTCCAATGAGCGCAGAAAACCGCGAATTGGTGACTGCCGACAAGGACATGAACACGCTGCGTGAGGTTATCAATACTGAGATTATCAACTGGGCGTCGGAAGACCGCGTTCTGAAAGCATCTCAAGACGCCTTGCGCAGCCTTGCCCAAGACTTAACGCCGGGTGCGTTTAAGTCTGACGAAGCAGTGTCCTCGACCCTCGACTCTATCAAGGGTAACTTGGGCCGAGCCTTTGAGCGTTATGCCATGGTCGATCCTGAATATAACCCACAGGCACAGGGTCGTTACAGCGAGCAACAGGTTCTTGGCGCACGTAGTCGCACCAACGCAATCCGTAGCTTGATGGCAGAAGTTATCGCAATTGAGAACGTCTTCAACAGTTACCTTGACGGCCTACGTGGGGGTGGACCGGCTTCGGCAACCCCGGGTGACATGAACGCAGATAAAGCGGTAATCATGGAAATGCTTCGTCAAAATCAAGGGGGCCAACAGTAATGGCAGATGAAGTTCTCTTTAATTTTACTGAAGCACAGTTCAATGATTTGATGAAAAACCAAGGTCTGAACAAGACCGCTCGATTAATCGTTGATATTGGTAACCAGAAGCTTGGCGGAAACGTCATGACGTATGAAAGTATGTTAGATGGAACTGCGCCACTCCTTGATTTACTTCCCAATTTTGCGGGCCTTCCACCGGATGACAGAAAGTTTACCGACGAAAGGATTTTATCCCTTTTAACAAACGCTGATGACCGAAGAAAATACGCCCCCGGTTCCACAGGAGAAGGTGCGGCAAGGCGTCAAGCCGTTACCTCTTTTGCTCGCGCTGCACCAGAAGCCGTAGGAGGCGGACTTGGCTTTTCTTATGGCGTTCGTGCGGTAGCTCCCGCCGCAAACATGATCCCCCCAGCGGGCCTTCCGGGGCTTGCTGCAAAGGGCGTCGTTTATCTAGGCGGTGGGTTAACCGGGGCTTTATTTGGTTCGTGGCTCGCGGGAGAAGCAGAAGACGCTATTATTGGCGAAAAAGCGCCTGTTTTACCGTCATTGAAAGCGGCGGATAACTTTGGCGAATCGCTGATGTTTGGTATTTCCATGCTTCACGCACCTTGGTCCCTTGCGGGTAAAGCAAAGAACGCCAATAACGCTGTAGATTTCCTAGACAATTTCCGCAACGTCGCGTCGGGCAGATTTGTTGCAAACGCGGACGATGCCATAGAAATCACAGCTCGTAATGCCGGTCTTTCAGAGAAAGCCTACAAAGCAGCAATCGCGGCCCGCGAAGCTTCCGGTAAAGGCGCTATGTTCTCTAAACCGGGCACATCTGCGGGTGGGATAAACCTCGGGTTTACACGTTTTAATCCCTCTGGCAAGCTTTTTGACCCTACAAAAGGGCCTTTAGGCTCGCGTATTGCCGCAGGCGTAGAAGGCGGTATTCAATCCGGCCTAAAAGCCGGTCGTGAAAAGCCTTTCCGTTTTGCCTTGGTCGAAAGCGCAGCCGCATTAGGCGGAGCCACGGGTGCCATGGTAGCGCAAGCCAATGATCCATATGACGACGGTACTCGCTTTTTGCTGGAACTTGGTGGATCAGCACTTGTTCCAATCCCAGCGCAGATTTTTATCGACAAAGGCCCAGAAATTATCAAGGGCATTGGCTCAAAAGCCGCGCAATGGTACGGGAAGAATGCGACCGCAGAAGGTTTGATGGCTGGACGCGTTAAGCGCGAAGCCGGTGAGCGTCTGATGGCCGCTCTGAAAGAAAGCTCCGAATATGAAGGCCCACAACAGATGGAAGCCTTTATTGACGGTCTGATAAAGCAGTCTTTCGACGAAAACGGCAAGCCTCTTGAAAATGTTGGTTTGGTTGAAGATATGGCACGTGCTTTTGGCCTGCCATACAGTGATACCCTGCGTAGCATTGGTGAAAAGCTTACAAAAGCAAACCAAGAATTGGCTGTCGCAACCTCTCGTGGTCGTGACCAAATGCTGGTTGCCGCCCGTCAGGTAATCCATGATTTAAACATTACCGGTGATCCTAATGCGATGGCGGTTGCTGCGCGTATGGAGCAAGGCATCTTTGAACAGCACATTATCGACGAAATGGAGAAGGGTATTAACCGTCTCTATGACTCGGCAAAAAGTGTATTGGGCGCTTCCGCAGATGCGGGTTCTCAGCAAGTGGACTTGTCCCGCCAGCTTTACTCTGTTTTGGACAATCAGTTACAAGCATCCAAACGTGTAGAACGGGACTTGTGGAAGCAAGTCGGAAACTACCCCATTACGTCGTTTACTGCACGTAATGGACGCGAAATGTCACAACCAAACCTCCTAGTTTTGCTGGACAAACCCGCTTCAAAAGGCGGTTTGAAAATGTCGTCCAAAGGGGCGCAAAGTAAACTGGAAAGCGCATTAAAAGGTTATATGGCGGACGTAGATGACTTCCGTGATTATTTCCAAAACGCCGGTGGCGGCAAAAACCCCGTAACCGCGCAACGTTTGTACGAAATGCGCTCTGGTGTACAAGACATTGCAGCGAATTTACGTGCAAATGGCCAAGTACAAATGGCTCGCAATATGGACATGATTGCAGATGCTGTTTTGCGCGACTTGACCGGTCAAAAATCATCGGATAGTGCGGCATACAACGCGGCTCGTGCATATTCCTATGCTCGTAACAACGTCTTTAACCGCAGCTTTATCGGGGAAATGACAGTGCGCGGTAAAGACCGTGCGTTGACCATGAACCCAGATGCTTTGGCGGCGGCGTTCTTGCAAGGAAATAACCGTGCGACGATGGAGCGTATCAATGAGATTGATGCGGCAGGTCGTTTCGGCATGGAACATTTCCTAGATGACGCTCTTTTAAACCGCACCAGCACCATGGAAACCATGGACTTGGTTATTCGGGATTCCTTGCGTCAGGTTATGGACAAAAAACCTGTAATCGATCCCGTCACAAAAGCACCTGTTTTAGATGCTGATGGAAACCCACGAATGACGTGGGTTGTAAATCAAAGTAAACTTGACAATTGGCGTAAACAGCCCGGCACACAAGAGCTGTTTGCCGTGTTCCCGCAATTAGCCATAGATTTGGCAAGCGTAGAAGATGCGGCAAATCTGTATCGGGCAACGACCAGCGAATTAACCAATATGGGTAAATCTCTGGAAACAGCCGCCTTCCAGAACGTTTTGGAGTTCCAAGAACGTCCTGCACAGGCCGTGGCCCGCGCACTTAACAGCAATGCTCCAGCCCGTGCGTTGCAAGAATTAGCTAATTTAGCTGAAAGAGCGCCCTCCTATGTGGATGACGTAACTGGACAAAAATACACGCCGCAAGACGTTAAGATGGGTCTGCGTAACGCCATTATGGATTACGCGATTATTCACTCTGGTGGCTCTGGTCTGTCTCTACGGCCCACGGCTCTTGAAGACATCTTGTTTGCTCAAACCAAAGGCATTTCGTCAAATACCAAGTTTAGCTTGATGGACTTTATGAAGCGCAACGACATGATTTCTGACGAAGAGGTCGATACGCTGCAAAAAGCAATTAAGCAGATGCGTGGTGTTGAAGAAGCTTTTGCGACAGGCAACTTGGACAGCGTTTTGTTCAAAAACCCGTCCCCAGCAAAAGCGTTTTACGCCAAAATCTTAGGTGCTACTGCCGGTCAAAAAATGCAGGAGCAAATGAATAACTTCCTCAACCGTTTTGGCCTTGGAACACAAGGCGGCGGTATTGGTGGCGGCATGGTTGCCGCGTCAGAGGGTTCTCAGGTTATCCAAAACATGCTGATTAACGGACCTGAAAGCCAAAAAGTTAAGTATCTTGGTTATTTGCTTCAGCACCCAGAAGAAATGGGTCCGTTGCTGCGCACCGTTAAAAATGCCGCGGATATGAAAGATGCTCTGAAAGCCTTAGAAAGCGGAATGAGCGGCATGTCCCGACAGGTTGGCCGTCGGGTTCCATATATTCTGCGTGAAATGACGGATGATGAATACGAGCAACAGCCCCCACCAGCACAGGCTGCTCCCCCGGTTCCTCGTCCAGCGCCAGCTCCGGTTAACACAAATATACCCCCTGCTAACCAGCGAGGGGCCCTAGTTCCGCCCGCCAATCTTCCCACGCAAGGCGGCGGAGCTGCACCTAGTCCAACGCAACAGGCCGCTGCGGCCCCACAAAGGCCACCAATACAATCTTCTGGCCCTGTTGACCGGACTAGGTATGCAGCTTTATTTCCAGAGGACCGTGACCTAATGGGGATCGGCAGCTTGATGGGGCAATAAGATGATTATCAATTATCTCCAGCCACAAGCTCGCTACTACTCGGCAGACAAAGAAATCCTTGAGAATTACGATGACCGCATCGACATCTACAACAAGGCTTTAGAAGACTACAAGACGCAGGCCGGTATATACCAAGGCCGCGTCGACGATTATAACGCCGTCGTAAAAGCTTATAACGACGACCTCGATGCGTGGAAAAAGTCTGCCGAAGCCTACAACGCGGCAATTGCTAAGTGGAACGAAGGACCGCGGACCACGGCATACGAGGATATGGACTATTACGTCGCAAGCCCCGGCGAGTGGACAAAAAAATCACCTGACGCGTTTGGATATTCGCCGCCCGCGGAGCCTCAAGACCCCGGTTTTGCGCAAAAAGACGTCGACGAGTTTTTGGAATATGCCCAAGACCGTGCCAAGCGTCGTGCAGAGGCACAGAGTTATGCCCAGCAAGCCATGGGTGGCGGAAACATGGGCTTTAGTGGGTTAGGCGGATCAGGTGAAGCAATTAACATCGCGTCTCCCGGTGAAGGGGCAGGAACACAGAATACGGCAGGATTAGCCGTTGGATTTGAGGAGGGCGGCATGGTCCCCGGATTAGCATTTCATAACTCTATAAAGCCACAAACCTCTCTTACCCGAGCCATCGGTGAAGATGGCGGTGGCGGCGGCCTTGTGGGTACCATGACTACCCAAGCCATCGGTGAAGATGGCGGTGGCGGCCTTATGGCTACTACCATGGCCATGGGTGAAGAAGCTCAAGCTCCTGTTCCGGTTTCCCGGCCGCCTGCTCTTGGACAGATGCAGGGTGTCGGTGGTTTGTTTGAACAAATGAACCAGAATTTCAGTAGAGAAATGGGCATGATGCAGTCGCAACCGCTCAATGTTTACAAGAATTACTTGCAGCAAACTTATGTGGGACCGCAGGTTCAGCAAGAAAACCAGAAGGTTGACCACTTTGTCGACCTTGTGGATCAGGCCGAACGCGCACACTTTGGTGTAGAAGAAAGCTTTGGATACGGTGGTGGCCCGATGTCACAGCAATTCCAGCAACAAATACAGCAAGGTCTTCCGCAGCCTTACCAACAGCAGGCTCAAGCTCAATTTGAAGGCGCAAATTTACAGGGTCTTGGCTCATTAACCGACCAGCTTTTTAGCGAAGGCGGAGCAGTCACCGCCATAACCCAAGAAGACCTGACTGCAATGCGCCAAAAAGTTATGAACGACTACGGCTTTGATCCTGTTCAAGTAGCAATGGACGAAGGTGTTGATCCGGAGTTGTTCTTGCGCGTGATGTGGACTGAAAACAAAGGCCGACAAGGGCCTGTCAGCCAAAAAGGCGCTATCGGCCTGATGCAGCTCATGCCTGAAACCGCTAAAGGACTTGGTGTAGACCCGAACAACCCGCTCGACAACGCTCGTGGTGGCGCTCGTTTTCTAAAACAAATGCTGGCCGAATTTAAATCGGTGCCCTTGGCCCTTGCGGCATATAACGCGGGCCCCGGTAATGTGCGTAAATACGGCGGTGTTCCACCATTCGAAGAAACCCGCAACTACGTTGCACAAATCCACAACGTAGCAACTGGTGAGATATTACCGTCAATGGGTGATTTTTTCCAAATGAAGCCCGGTGCAGACCCCTCTCCGAAACCAAAACTTCGCCCAGAAGGTATTGGCACCCCGGGATATACGCCAACCCCACAGGTAGCTTCAGAGTATTTGATCCAAGCAATGGGCCCTCGCGAAAACACCGCTCCGGACCCAATGAACATACCGATGCTGCAAAAACCGCAAGAAGAGGAAGAAGCGTCAAACGCCTTTGGCGATTTCTACAAAGATTATTCAGGTTATGACCTGACTAACCTTCCTTTGCGTCGGACCTAACGGAGCCAATCTTTAGCGTCTTCGCCTAGCACCTGACCGGCAATATCAATCTTGTTGCGTAGCGCCTCCAAAATGCGCTCGTCAATCGTGTCGGGAGAGACCAGATCGATGTAGGTTACCTTGTGGCCTTGTCCGATACGGTGCGCACGGTCTTCTGACTGCAAGCGGATTTCCAAGTCATAACTGTTGGAAAAATAAATGACGGTGTTAGCAGCCGTCAGGGTGATGCCATAACCACCTGTTTTTGGCTGTCCGACAAAAAAGCGCAGCGGATCACGAGTGTTTTGAAACCGGTTGACAATTTCCTGACGCTCGTCCTGCGGGGTTGCACCGTAGTATGTAGCCACACTATCTTCGCCATACAGCTTGGCAATCTCGCGACGGATCATCTCCAAATCGTGCGAATATGTGGCCCAAATAATGGCTTTGCCGTTCACCTCTTCGACAAGACCAAGCAGCTCGCTCAAGCGATTGTTCTTGATGGGCTTAATTTCTTCGTCATCCGGAGCAAGGTGACCGCAGCAAATTTGCTGCAAACGCATGATTTGGGTCAGTACGCTGGCGGTCGTTGCTAACTCTCCACTTTCCATCTTGGCCAGAGCTAACTTTTTCATCTGTATATACAGGCGCTCTTGTTCCGGGGTCAGCGGCACGTCACGGCGTATATACACCTTGGGCGGCAGGTCCAAACAGTCTTCCTTCAGAACGCGGTTGCTGAAGCGGTCCAGCTTCTCAGACAGCTCGTCCAAGCGTCGGTATCCGACAATCTGTTGAAAGCTGCGGTGCCCCATGGTTCGTTTCTGCACGTTGGCGTACCGCGCTTGGTAAGCAAAATAGCTGTTAAAGCCCAAGCACTTTTCCTTTAGCAGGTCGCACTGGCTAAACAGGTCCATCGGTGACTTGGTGATAGGCGATCCGGTCAGGATGCGGCGGTACTTGGAACGATCCCGCAGTTTCACGATGTTCTTTGTGCGCTGCGCCTTGCGGTTCTTGATGGTCGTGCTTTCGTCTACGATGACCATGTTGTCTGGGTTCTGGAACAAGAAGGCTTCCGCGGCCTCTGTCCCACGGGGCGTGGAAAATGCCTCGATGTTCATCACAAAAATCTTCAGCACCTTTTCCTTTGAGGTGATGAAATCGAG
>Ga0099848_1001594_pt1 | contig 10611 bp, 10 predicted proteins | sample CB_VirMetaG_3_FD_78179 | JGI IMG/M metagenome (GOLD analysis project Ga0099848, IMG submission 78179) | Freshwater to marine saline gradient viral communities from Chesapeake Bay - CB_1508_1S Viral MetaG | ecosystem: Environmental > Aquatic > Marine > Coastal | place: USA: Chesapeake Bay... | reverse complement strand
TATCTTCTCTTTCTTGTAAAGGTACTGGGTTTGGAATTTTCGATAGGAATACATCAGAATTTGACCATACAGTTTTTTCTGGACCAGTAAAAAAATCAAAGCTATCAATCGTTTTGTTAAACCCAGATTTATATTCATAGTTAGATTCTTCGTATGAATGATACCCGTTGAATTTTTGAAAGGGTCTAGTATTTTTTATCTTACCCCAGTTATAGTTACCTCTTAAGTCATTAACAATCCAGCTCGGATTTTCTTCATATCCCCATACATCTGGGTAATTTATTTTAGAGTTACCTCTTACATTAATGCTTTTATTGGGATCAGGGGTAATATTAGTGCCTGAAAGACTGTTATTATAGAAGTAGCTATAATATTTTGAAAGCGATATACTTACACCCTGTTTATGAGGTAAGAAAAAGCCTCCTATCTGCTGTAAGTTTTTATAATTAGGATGCTTTATTGCTTGTACAGTAGGGTTTCTGAAATTAAATAGATTGCTATATCTTTTCGCTGCCTCAACTAGCATACCAGAGGTTGGGGAAGATGTATTAGCGTTAGAGACATAATAAATATCACTACCTAAAAATTTATTTACTCCATAATTTTCTTGAGCAAGAGCGACCCCGTTTTTAATTATATTAAAGATGAGGTTTTCCTCGCTCTTCTCGCCGTATAGAAAGTATTTTGTATCTAAATCATATATATTTGAGCTGTATAACCTTCTTTTTATTTTCTGTCTAGATTGAGTGAGTATAAAACTACTATCAGAGGTTATAAGAAAATCATTAGTAATTTCATTATATTCTCTTATAATATTACCGCTCAATTCCGGGAAATAAAGATCTTTATTAAAATAAAGTAGATTTAAGTCTTCGTAACTACCTCCATTATAAACACCAGGATTACTCTGAGCAACATTATAATCTTTATCAAAATAATCTTCATCTCTACCATAATAATAAGAAACACTTACATCAATATAGTTAAGAGAGGAAAGAGAAGGGAAAGAAGTAAATTTACTTGTAAAATCTATGTCATTATAAAGAGTATATATACGATTTTTTGCAAAAGTAATTGTACCTATTTCAGATCCCTTAAGATTATATTTTAGAACAGAAAATTTTGCTCTTTCACGTTCAGCAGCTATATAAGCTGTAATTTCTTTTAGTTTACTCGCAACAAGAGGTATTACAGAAGAAAGATTTTCGTTTTTAGTTAAATCTAACTGTTTAAAATATATTTTTTCTGTTTCGCTCGTTAAATTAAGCAAAACAAATTGGATTGCGTTAATATATTGATTTCTTATCTCACTTTTCTCTTGAACATTAAGTTTTGTTTGGCTTATATTGTTTTCAGTAAGATATTTTTTATAATCAACAAAAGATTGATTACCATTTTTATCAAGATCTTTACGTGTCTTAGAAAATATTTTAAACGGTTGGATATCCATATTAAAGTAAACCTACACCCTTTCTTAATTCGTTTTCGAAATATTGTTCAGCTAAACCACCTTCTTCGTTAAATAAAGTATATAGATCTTCATTATGTTGAAGACTTGAAAGTGTAGTTAAGAAATTATCCCAATCCACTACACTCTCTAGCTTATTTAAAGAGGTTACATCAGTGGGGGTCTGTAGATAAAATTCATTTTGATCAGTATGTTCCTCCCACTGTACATCAGTTGGTAAACCCCAATTCCAATTATTCTGATAGCCTGAAAGAGGGTATGCTGATAACCCACCGAATGTAGGGTCTAAAGCGTTAGGGTTATTACTAGCGTAAGCAGATAATAAGTCTGTTGAAATAGGTACTATAGTGGGGGTAATAGTATAATATTTTTTCTTAAAATATTGATATATAACTATATTCTGTCCTGCTGAAATAATAGATGTGTTAGTTAATTGGGTTCCTAAGTTTGTTTGTTTAAATTGGGAATCATTATTACCGTCAGAGTAATAATTTTGGTTATAACCTGTATCAACCCCGATAAGTTTATTATAACTAATACTCAAAAGATCTATATAACGCTGTAAGTTCGATGGAAAGACAAGATCATAGTTTTTAGATTCATATCCAATTTCATCATATAAACCATATAGTTCTTTTACGTTGGAAACATCTAAATCAACAGTGTTTGATACAAAGTTAGGTGTCTTTTCATATACTCTTTTTCCAAATTCATTAGGAGAACTGCTTTCATCCCCAGCGATGTATGAAAAGAAATAGTCAAAAAGGTCTGTCTGATTAATAAGACTAGGCATAAAAGCATAGCTTTTTAATGTACCTGTATAATCAAAGTCTTCATTAATTTTGTTTATATTATAGACTGTATTATTAGGATAGTAGTTTAAGATATTTAACCCACCAATATTGTTAGTTACTCCATTAACAGAAATAACTGAAGTAGCAGAAAGTATTCCAGGATTAAATGTAAAGCTTCTGGAAGTTGTTAAATAACTTGCTGAAATTGTAATATTATTAAAGAAGCCTGAGAAATTAAAATCTGGATCAAAATCAGCGGATAATGTTGTTACAGCGAATGAGCTTAGAGTATCTACATCAACTGCATCAAGGTTATATGTACTAAAACTTATTTGATATGTACTTAAATCCTTTGGTAAGTAAATATTAGGAGCACCGCTTGGAGAATTACCTGCGGATAACAGTGCTACTTTGACCGTATTCGCTGTTAGAGGGTCAGAATTACTAACTAACGTGAGCTTAGGGTAATATTTGAGAAAATTACCAAATATATCTTTTATCCCGATAAAAATTGGGTACTCTGTACCGTTGAATATACTTGTAGGGAAATTATCAACTAGCCCGTTGTAGGAAAACCCTATTGAGTAAGGAAAGTTTTGCGTAATAATAGCTGATAAGGTAGCACTCGAGGTGTTAGTAATAGGTAAATTTTGAGAAAAAGCTTGTACAGTCTTATTGTCTATTAGATAGTTAGTTAATGGAATGTCTTTTAAATTTTGGGTAAAATATAAAAGATCTGAACTAAAATTAATTGAGTCGTCTTTAAAGTAAAAATAATTTGAACCACTTGTACCGCAGAATATACTATTCGTACCACTTGTAGTACTTACAAAACCAGTTATACCGTCGTAAGTCAAGTAAATGTTTTCGGAAGTTGTAGAGAGTGTATTAATAAATGTAGGTCTTTGACCACCATTAGGTAAGTTACCGTCAGTAGTAAATTGCCAGATAGGGTAGTTAAGTAGGTTTTTAGTATAGTAATTTTTCTCTTTTAAATAATCTACAGACTTACTTCTGTCACAGTATAAGTTTATATTATAGTCAATGGCTGATAAGCTTGGGCAAAGCTGCCAAGTGTTATATCTAATAAGATGTACTGGATACGTATTATAAGCACTCGCAAACCATAACCCTGTATTGCTGATTGTTCTATATGGATTTAAACATAAATTAGGATTATTAGCTGAATTAGAAACTATATTATTTGTAATTGTAGAAACTTGAGACTGTGGAACAATTGTATCAGTAATATAATTGAAAGAAGTCAGATATGTGGTAAAACTTTCTACTCTTTCCCCATTCTGATCGGCATTATACATAGTAATCTTGTAGACACCGGGTATTGGAAAGTTAAATTCTACATTATTACCTTTTAATAAAAACTTATTATTAATTTCAAATACAATAAACTCCTTCTTATAACTCGATGGTAGGTTGTCAACATCTACTGACAGTTTTACAGGCATCCCTGTGTAGGAAGATAAATATAAAACACTATTACTATTAACTTCTCTTGTTAAAGTTGTGCCTTTTCCTGTAGTTATGTTAAAAGGTATGCTCATTAAGATATTATAATTGATTCAGATAAGGTGAAATACTGAGGTAAGTATGGATACATAAAAGCTTCTAATTGTACTGAATTTGATGCTGTCTTAACATTGATTTCTGGATATTGGTAATTATAATATAAAAAGCTTAAACCGTCTGTTATTCCTGTACCGCCTCTAGTTGAAATAGTTAGAACACCATTGAGATTAATAAGATCTGTATTTAATTCTGTAATATTAACGACATCACCTATAACTAGACCATCGAAGTAAGATTGAATGGTACTAATTATTTCTTGTTTGAGACTTTCTTTATTAATGACTATATTTGGATCAGTTGTTACAAGAATTTTTGAACTCTGGTTTAAGTCTACCGCGTTTGTACCTAATAGAGTTGTAGAACCATTACCTATCGAAAACGCAATATACACAGGATCCATAATAATCGCCTCTGTATTGATGGTTTTTATTGCGTTAATAGAAGATATAATATTATTTTTCTGAGAAGGGGAGATAAAATTATTCTTTGTGATAGTTGTGGTTCTCGAAGAGGATGTCTTAGGAACACAATATATGTAAACGTTATTAAAATTTGTTGAAGTAGAAAAAAGTATTTGGTTAGATAAAACGTTAGTATCTAAGTTTGGTTCATTAAGCTGTAATTCATTAACAAGATATTTTAAATGGGTGTTTAAATATTCCTCATTACTTAATACATTAGCAGAAAATACAAAATTCGAAAAATTTCTTTCTACGTAGTTTTTATAATCAGTAGAATTAACTAACCTATATTGGGAAGTAAAGGTTTGAGGAGCTCTTTGTTTAATAGTAGCTGGGTCTTCTCCTTCGAAATATTGAGTTGAATCAACTTCGTTATTAATTGAAAGCTTCTGTATATCAATTGTATTAAGATAATTTAGGTTACTATTTTTTACGTCAGCAAATATATTATTAAATCTAGGGGTATTATATATTGAAACTGTTAATCCAGAAAGTCTATTCGCACTTATAACGCCAGCATTACCCTCTGATTGTAAGAAGTAAATTGCGATTGTATCCCCACTTGTAAGCTTTTTACCTGTAATATTGTCACCGAACTTTACTTCATAGTTTCTATTTTCGTTTAAACGGATTTCACATACTCTATCCTGAGGACCGTTTAAGAAAAGACTATCTACTCTTTCGTACTTATAGTATGTACCAGTATCTTTTTCTAGAATATAAACATCAATATTAAAATTATCTACTAATACATCAGTACCAGGAGTTAACACTATAGTCTCAAAATTATTACCTACCGCTGTTCTCGCTGGATACTCAACAGTCTTACCCTGATATAAAAGATAAGAAGAACTAAACTGTTTTAAGGTTTGTTCAGTACCAGCTGCTGCAGTCTTTTCAAATGTTACATCTTCATTAAACGTATATGATACCCCATCGAGGGCAATATATGAATATCTAGGTATTGTGTATACATTAGCTCCAAGGGCTGTAGAAGATGCTACAAAAGGTACAGAAGCTGTTTGATCACCTATAGGATTATAATTTAAAAGCTTAACAATCCTATTAATATTTTCATATAACTGAGTATCAGTAAAAACAGCCTCACTTGATGTCTGGTTCAAATAAAATAGTAGTGTTTGGTAAGAGTAAGCTACAATATCAATAATAGCATTAAGGTTACTACCTGTGAAATTTTGATCGGTAAAGACAACATTTGATGGAGCGCTCAATCTTTCTATCATTAAGCGCTTTAAACTTGTTGCATCTAATGCGGCATATGCATTAGGATTTAGTTTAAATTCAGGATATATTTCAGTAGCCATATTATAAAATTTCTATTACACCGTTTTCAAGTTTTCCCTTCAATCTTATTGTCTGCTTTAAACTAGGTACACTATAATAAAGATCGATTTCGTATTTATTATCTTCAGGATAAGGTACAACATTTACTCTTTGTAAAGCAACCCTGGGCTCAAAATTTGTAATAGCGTAAGTAATTTCTTCTTTTATTCTTTCCCCCACTAACTCTGTCACTGGTTCAAATAAATAGTCTTCGATTCTTAAACCAAACTCAGGATCTAAAATCTTTTGTTTTTTTCTAGTAGTAAGAATATTAACTAATGCGTTTGTAACAGCACCTATATCATAACTTACAACTAAATCAGTTTTTTCTTTTTTAGATCCAATATTATCGTTTTTCAACACTTCCATACTTAGAATGTTGAAATCCTGATACTTATAAGGTATAGAACTATTAGGGTTCTGTGTCTTCTTAAAGATTGAGCTTAGATTAACCGTTGCCATCTCTTAAATATTTATAAATTTTTTTACTTTTAACATAAATATTTATAGTATGACATCCAAATTCGAACAAGTTTTAGAAGAACAATTAAACCGTTTTACCCGTAATGGTTTATTAACTGGAGATTTGGTTAAATTTAAAGACGGTTTTTTAACTGATGATTGGACAAAAACCCAAGAACAAATAAAAATCGACCTTATGAAAGATTTAAATGAGTCTGGCGATTATTTACGTGTCGGTCACATTAAATCTCCTTACGGTTATAGTTTAGCCGGGAAAACCTATGAACCAGACAACTTTTTTGTTGACGTTACAAGAGAAATTGCACCAGGTATTTTTACTGATGTGGTTACAGTTCCAGCTTATTTAGTTGAGTTGAGAATGATGGGTGGAGAGAATAGAACTCAAACACCAATCAATCCTAAGAATGTTAGACCTAACAACGAAATTATTAAGCCAGAACCTGCACCGAAAACAGTTTCTACAGCAAGATACTTAGATGATAAGCATCCAACTTATCCTGTAATTAATCCTGCTAAAGGTAATGAAGATCCAGGAAATAGAGAACAAACCGATAAGTACAACGATAATATCCCAGATAATGAAAATCCAGATAAGGATATTACTAATCAATATGCAAGCAAAACTGCTGCTAAATCTACTGAGAAGATGTACTTAAAAGGTCTTAAGTAATTTTTTGTAGGTAAAGTAGGAAAGGTGTGAGGAGGTGAAGTAGAGTTCACCTCCTCTTTTTTTACTCATCAACCGGGATAAGCGCAATAATACAGGCATAGAAGTTAATTTCTTGATCCATCACAAAAGCACATCTATAAAGATGTTCTGCAATTAAACCAAGCATTCTACGTTTTGCGTTATCATTGAATGAACATTCATTAATATAGTTAAAGAGAGATCTTAGAAGGTTTGGATAATCACCACTAAATACTTCTTCATTCTCAATAACAAATTGTCTAATATCTTGACAAGCATTCTTTTTAAGAATTTTAACGAATAGATTCTTCATAAAAGAAACACTCTCTTTTGAATCTTTTATGTCCAGCTTTCCGTTAGAACAATTCTTTTGAAGCTCATTAATAGCTAACCTAAAGTCAGGATAATGTTTGTCAATAATTTTTTCAATTACATCTGCTCTATAGTCTATCTTTTCTTCATCTAGAATATATCGCAACCTTTCACCGTAGTTGTATTTATCGACAGTTAAGTCAAAGGTTTGACATCTACTAGTAATAGCATTAATAATCTTGTGACTAAAATTGGCGGTAAGAATAAAGCGAGTTGTATTATGATGCTCTTCCATAACATTGCGAAGAGCCTTCTGGGAGTCTTGAGTTAAACCATCACATTCATCAAGAATAACTACTTTAATCTTACCGTCTAAAGATTTTGTTTGAGCGAAGGTAATTACCTTCGACCTGATCGTATCAATACCGTTTTCATCTGAAGCGTTGATATATAAATACTGACATTCAAGAATATCATTTACAATAATCTTTGCTAAGCTTGTTTTACCAATACCTGGTTTACCAACAAAGAGTAAGTGAGCAATATTTTCCGTCTCTTTAGCTTCTCTTACAAACGCTTCTACGTTACTCGGTACTCGAATATCGTCAATAGTTCTCGGACGATATTTTTCAAACCAAATATGAGTATTAGGGTTGTTCTTCATCTTCGGCATACTTCATACCTTCTTGTATTACTGCTAGTATAGCATTAGATAGAATATCATCCACTTCCATATCAGCAAATTGTTTGTACTTTTTTAACTCTACAGCTGTATCAATAAATTTTTCAGTTACATCGTAATCAACAGAGAGAAAACTTTGACCGTCTTCTTCAATCAACTCAACATTTTTATAATTAGAGTCTTGAACTAGCTGAGCCTGAAGAGCTAAAATATCTTTACATTCCTGTTGATCCAAATCCATTTTCTCCTCTTTCTGTTTCTGAAATTTCTTCTGTCCATTCAACCGTTGAGTTGACAATTTGATATAAAGCAAACTGAGCACAAGCTTTACCCGCTTCAATAGTTGCATCAGTATCTGAAAAGTTATATAGCTTTACTCCTAAATCTCCTCTATAAGGATTATCAATTACACCTAGATGTGGTTGAAGGCTATGCTTAAAGCCAAGACCGGAACGAGGTTCAATTCTAAACCAATAACCAGGGGTAAGATAAGCTAGTGTAATACCAACTGGTACAACAGCACTACTACGAGCTGGAATAACTGTATCTTTTACAGCGAAAAGATCATACCCAGTATCTCCAGTCATCGGATCTGGATGAGCCTTACGTGGTAAAATTGCGTTATCATCAGTTTTCTTGAACTTAACTTCTACAGGAGAAGAGAAATTATTGAAACTATAATTAATGTTTTGTTCATTCATACGTTTTAAGATAAAGTAGTTTTAAAAATAAATCAACTGTATTTTTTACTTTGTTTACTAAATATTGTTATGTCTGAAGAAAATGACGATTGCTTAGATGCTATAACTGATGAAGCGGTTACTGAATTTTTAAATGATTTGGCTAATAATAAACAGTCAAATATACAAAGAGCTACCTCTAGTGAAGATATAGCTACAAAAGATAATGTAGAAGAATTTGTTTTAAGGAATAGTAGTGAAGTTGTAAATTCTGCTATGAATATTCTTAAGAGTTTTGAAGGAGCCGTACAGCATATTCAAAGCCCTGATGAGATAGCAGCTTATTCTGAATTAGTTAATGCTTCTACCAACGCTCTCGATACGTTAAATAAGATAGTTTTACAGAATAAAAAAGCTGAAGCTGCAAAAGAGGTAAAACAGTTAGATATTCAATCAAAGCAACAACTTCAAGCAAACGATCACAAGATGAAATTAATGGCTTCAAGAGAAGATATCATGAAAATGATTATGGAAGAAGATAAAAACATTATAGATATTGACTCTAAAGAGGTAGATTAATTAACTTTATCCAAAATTAGTTTAGTAGTTTTTGGGTTATTAATATCAGTGTAAACTTGTTGCCAAAAATCCATTTCTACTGATGTATCTTGTACTATTTTATTAAAAATAGCTTTAGTTATTTCTTGTTCGTTAGATGACTGACCAACCAGAACTCTATATTCAAAGATTTTTGAACCTAAATTAAGATAGTCAGCTACTGTACCAATTAATGTAGGGCTAATCTTACCTATATCTTCGTAGTACTTATCATCTGTTATAAGATTAGATCCGTGAGGGGTTGTTGAAGGAAATTTATCAGGTAAATTAGTGTAGACAGTTTTAAGATTTTTTCTGTGTAAGAAAGATGTTTTCTGAGAAAATTCAATTATAAGTTTTTGAAATTCGTTATCTAGTTTATCACCAATAATTGATGGATAATGTCTTGGAAGTAAACCAGTATTTTCATAGTACGGGTCCATTAACGTACCATTTACTACGTCGTAATTTTCTTTATATCTTGTATATAACCTAATACTATCACTTAATTCCTGAAATATACCTCTCTCATAACTAGTATCTATCTTATAATATTCATCTTTTACTTGCTGTACACTTCTATTAAAAACATCTATCCAATATAAACAAAATTCTTCTGTAAGTGAGGCTTCACCATAGTTATTTTGTACCGTACTAAAATACTATCAACCTCAGAAGTTATATCCTGTAAAAACTCAATCCATCTCGTTATATTATGATCAAAATTACTCCAAACTAGTATTTCTAGCTTTTTTGTTTGTTCATTTATACGAGTAATATTATTACCAGCGCTATCGTAAGCCAATTCTTCTTCATTTGAAATGTCTAGATTGGCTTTTATAAAGTTATATTGTTTTACGTATTTATTTTTTGTACAATTAGGATTGTTTTTTAAATTGAGAAGATTTTTATTAATTGCGTTAAAAAACTCTGCTTGAGCTCTAATAGGGTCGTTGGTTGTTTTTGTATAATTGTAAAGATAGGCTACACAGATTTCATTAGGAAACTTTTTAATAAGAGCATCCATATTTGTAGCTGCAATTAAAAAATCTAATGTATTAAAAAGATTTTGATTTACTAGATAAGGTATACCTGTATTTTTAGGGTCTGCGCTCATTATAAAAGAGAATTTATTCTATTAATTTTATCTGATAAGGAATTATCTTCTCCTGGGGATGTAACCTTATCATAGTAATATAATTTAACACCGGTTATGCTCGTGGAATATTTATCTCCGTCAAAAACATGCGATACTTGTGTTACTAACCACTCTCCAGAGAATAAATTAGCGAAAACAGATTCAGTTTCAAACTGAGATGCAGCTAAAGTCATAAATCTTGCAGTTTCTCTATGGGAATAACCCTCTACAGTAAAACTTATACTTGGGGCTGAATCGATATATTTTTGTAAAGCTCTATTTCTACCATCTTTATAGTAAATTTTAAAATCGTCTGGTAAAGAAAATCTTGATTCAATGTTTATATTACTCTTTCTAACTTCATCTAAAAATAAAGC
>Ga0099848_1001592_pt1 | contig 10623 bp, 8 predicted proteins | sample CB_VirMetaG_3_FD_78179 | JGI IMG/M metagenome (GOLD analysis project Ga0099848, IMG submission 78179) | Freshwater to marine saline gradient viral communities from Chesapeake Bay - CB_1508_1S Viral MetaG | ecosystem: Environmental > Aquatic > Marine > Coastal | place: USA: Chesapeake Bay... | reverse complement strand
TATTATTTAGAGTACGGTTATGTAGATTTTAAATAACTTAGTATTTATAACTATGAGCCAGTTTGATAAAATAGTATTCGGTAAGAAAAAATTCTCAGATATATTAGAAGAGATTTACACTAACCAACAGAAAAAAGATAAGCAGGTAAGTACCCTTATCAATGAGCTTAAACCTATGATGGAAGACATAGGTGATGCTACTCTTATTGTTCCATTAATTAAAGAATATATGGAAATTGGAGTTAAAAACGATGATTTACTTATTAAGATGGCAGCTTTAGCTCAACGCGCTATGAATAGCGAAGGTGGAGAAAGTGCACTTGGTATTTCCGATGAAGAAAAACAACAACTACTTGATGAAATAAACAAGTTTAAATCTGAAGGGTAATGGCTAGTAGTAGAGGTCTAATAGCTATTAATGACATAGCTAACAGTTCTAAACAAAATAGTTTTAGTACCTTTACTAATATGGGACTTAATAATCTCATAATAGAAGGTCGTGTTATCAGTATTGTATTAGATGAAACTCACCCAAGATTTAAAGAATTTGGTGAATGGAATGGTTTAGGTACTATTGAATTTGACTTAATAAATGTTCCCACTCCACCAAATCAGCTCTATTCAATAGCTAGACCATTAGATCCTTCAGTAAAAAGTTTACCTTTAATAAACGAGATAGTTTATATACTAGCTTTACCTAACACGGGTATAGGAGAATTTGCTTCTACTAAAACCAACTATTATATAAACACAGTAGGAATTTGGAACCACCCCCACCATAATGCTTTCCCACAAAACTCTAATATATTACCTTCTTCTCAACAAAAAGATTATGTTCAAACTGAGTTAGGTAGTGTAAGAAGAGTAACAGATCAATCTACTGAAATATTTTTAGGTAGAACATTTGTTGAAAGGGCAAATATTCACCCACTTTTACCTTTTGAAGGAGATAAAATTATAGAAGGAAGATGGGGTAATTCAATTCGTTTTGGTTCTACTGTAAAAAATACCCTAAATACCTGGTCTTCAATTGGGACAAATGGTGATCCAATCACTATACTTAGAAATGGTCAAGGAAACCAAACAGATGAAGGTTGGATTCCTACTATAGAAGATATTAATAACGATGATTCTTCTATATACCTCACTAGCACCCAAAAAATCCCTTTAGAATCTTCTAGTACAAATGAATACTTCAGTTATAAAAACAACCCCCCAGTTAAACCTAATGAATATACTGGAAGGCAAATTATTTTAAATTCAGGTAGATTAGTATTTAACACAACACAAGATCATTTACTTTTATCTTCTCAAAAATCTATTAACTTAAATGCTGTTGAATCTATTAATTTTGATACAACAGGCCCTGTGACATTGCAAGCAGGTGAAGTGTATCTTGGATCTAAAAGCGCTACTGAACCGGTTTTACTTGGTCAATCTACTATAAATTTACTACAGACATTACTTCAAGAATTAGCTACTTTAACTAATATACTATCACTTCAAATAGGAGTACCCCCAGGTGTTCCTTTAGCTCCTACTAATACTCAAGCAGCTTTAACTAACACTACAATTACCAATTTATTAACTCAATTAAATGGGTTAATGTCTAATTCTGTAAAAACTGTATAATGGCTTCTCCAAATACCGCTATATTAACTAATGGTAATACCCTTAAATTAGAATCTGGGGGGTTTGGGACTACCCATTTAGTTGAAGTTACCCCTAATGGGGTTATAGTATTTACAGGACAAGATAGCCCCTCAAATTTCCAAACAAAAGTAGATGCCAGGCTTACTGCTTTAAAAGTTACTGATCCTAATATTGACATTGTTGAGATTAACTTAGATACTCCCCCTCCACCCCCACCAGCTCCTACTCCACAACAAACCGAACAAGTTAGGCAAAAAGAGGCAGCATCAAGACAACAAGCTCAATCTAATACTCAATTACAACAAGTTGACCCTACTATAGTTGAACAAAATACTCCTTTAGAATTAAAACCTAAAGGTAAAGCTAAACTAGGACAACGTATTTTAAATTTAGGTAAAAAAATCTTACAAATAATTTTACCTAAACTTAGATCTATGTTTCAACAATACTTTATAGCTCAATTTGAAGAAGCTCGAATCCAAGCAACCACTCCTGAACAAATAGATCAGGTAAAACAACAATTCTGCCCTGCACCTGCTGAACTTGCTAATTTGATTTTAACTAGAGATAATATTGTAAATCAATTAAATAGCATAGGAAATCAATTAAATGCTTTAAACTTTAGCATAGGAACTATACAAGACGTAACAAGAGCTTTAACCCAACTGTCTACTATAGTAGAATCTGTTAAAATTGGAGTATCAGCAGCTTCTAAAGCTATTCCTTTTGGCTTACCAGGAGCTATTCCGGCCATATTAAGTGACTTAGAAACTTTAGATGATAAAGTAATTCCACTTTTAGAAAAAAATCAGGGAGCATTAAATGCTACTCCTGTTCCTATTGCTGTGGTTACTTCAACTATTAATAAAGTAGTTAGAACTTTAGGTCAATTAGATATTTTAATTTCTTTTTGCGCCCCAAATTCACAAGTTGTTCCTATATCAGATACTATTAAAACTTTATCAGAAATTCAAACACGTTCTGATATAAACAGTGGTAATTATAAGGGATTTGTTTTACAAATAGAAGAAGTACCTTATACAACTACTGTAAATCGTAGAAAAGCTGTTGCTTTAAACACAAATGGAATTAAATTATTAGAAACTCCCTTATCGTTTACAACAAACAACCAAACATTAATCAATGAACTTAAGCTAATAATTGACAGAGATAATTTAAGAGCTTACTAAATTCAATATTTATAACAGATGAAACCAAGTGAATTAAAATCATTTATCAAAGAAGCCGTTAGAGAAGCTATCCAAGAGGAATTAAAAGATATCCTTTTGGAAGCAGTCCGTGCTCCTAAAGCACCAATTCAGGAAGCTTATCAAATACATCCTGTAACTGTTAATGCAACTACAACTCAAACCCCAACTAAATCACCAGCTGAAAGAAAAGCTATGATGGAAAGCATTATGGGTGATATGAGAAGAGGACAAGACACTCTTAATTTCACCTCAGCTAATGCTGTAACTGCAAATACTTTACAAGTTGCCCCGGGTATGAATACTACAGGAGATGGGACTAAATTACCTGAGGGTAATGTTGGTCTAGATACGATTATGGGTCTAATGAAAGGAGGTAAATAATGGCATTTGGAGCACAAAAGATATTTCCAATTGACACCAAGCCATCAACGGCTGTTGGTGTTGCTATACCTTTTAATGCTCCTGGTGTTTTTTACTCTACCTATACTACAAAAGATGCCGTTAGAAATAATTTATTAAATTTCTTTTTAACAGACCCCCCTGAAAGATATTTAAATCCTACATTTGGGGGTGGGTTAAGAGGATTTATTTATGAGCATATTACTTCTAATAATCTCGACAGTTTAAAAGAGGATGTACAGTTTAAACTTACCCAATATTTTCCTAATATTAAAATAAGTAGTTTAGATATTCTCCAAGACCCAGACTATAATACTATAACTGTATCTTTAACTTATAATGTTATAGATACCGCTATATCAGATGAAATTCAAATAGCATTTAACTAATGGCCGTAAGACGTAATATACAATATTTAAACAAGGATTTTACCGAGTTAAGAGCGAGTTTAATTAACTATGCTCGTACTTATTTCCCTACAACCTACAATGACTTTAGCCCATCATCACCTGGTATGATGTTTATGGAAATGGCTGCTTATGTAGGTGATGTTATGTCTTTCTACTTGGACAATCAGATTCAAGAGACATACTTACAGTATGCTCGTCAAACAAACAATTTATATGAGCTAGCTTATATGTTTGGTTATAAACCAAACGTAACTCAAGTAGCCACAGTTGATGTTGAATTTTACCAACAAGTTTCTTCTCTAGGTTCATCTGGTACTAAATCACCAGATTTTAGTTATGCCTTGTATATTCCTGAGAATGCTTCAGTAGTATCTTCAGCTTCAGGTAGTGTATCTTTCATAATTCAAGACCCAGTTGATTTTAGTATTTCATCATCTGGAGACCCTACTGAGGTAACTGTTTATTCTATAGATGGTAGTGGTGATCCTATTTATTTTCTTTTAAAGAAAGTTCGTAAAGCTATTTCTTCTACAATTAATACTACAACATTTAATTTTACCACCCCTGAGCAATTTACAACTGTAGAAATTACAGCTAATAATATTGTAGGCATTTTAGATATTACAGATTCAGATGGTAATAAATGGTATGAAGTAGATTACTTAGCTCAAGATACAGTATTTGACTCTATTAAAAATACTAATATAAATGATCCTAATTTATCACAATATCAAGGTGATACTCCATATCTTTTACAACTTAAAGCAGTACAAAGAAGATTTACTACTCGTTTCTTAAATAGTACCACCCTTCAATTACAATTTGGTGCTGGTACTTCATCTGATACTGATGAAGAAATTTTACCAAATTCTGATAATGTTGGTTTAGGTTTACCATTTGAACAAGATAAACTTACAACAGCATTTTCTCCTTCTAACTTTGTATTTACTAAAACCTATGGTATAGCCCCGTCAAATACCACTTTAACAGTGAGATATTTAACAGGTGGTGGGGTTAGTGCAAACGTGCCTGCTAACACTATAAACCGAATTTCTGCAGGAGCAGTCCAATTCTTAAATACAAACTTAACCCAAGTTACTGCTAATACTATATTTAACTCTTTAGCAGTTAATAATCTAGCTGCAGCTGATGGTGGGGGTGATGGTGATACAACAGAAGAAATCCGACAAAATGCTTCTTCAAATTTTGCAACACAATTACGTAACGTAACTCAAGATGATTATTTAGTAAGAGCACTTTCATTACCTGCTAAATACGGAGTAATAGCTAAGGCTTATATTGAACCTACTAAGGCCCAATCCGTGGCTTCAGGAGCAGCAGCTTCAATACTTGATTTATATGTTCTTTCTTTTGATGTTAATAGTAAACTAAGAACAGCCTCAGTTGCTTTAAAACAAAATTTATCTACATACCTTTCTCAATACAGAATGGTAAATGATTCTCTTAATATTAAAGATGCATTTATAGTTAATATTGGTGTTAATTTTGATATTATAGTACTTCCTAATTATAATTCAAATGAAGTACTTACAAGATGTATCTTAACACTTCAAGATTTCTTTGCTATTAAAAACTGGCAAATTAACGAACCCATCATTTTAAGAGATTTATATGTTCTTTTAGATAAGGTTGATGGTGTTCAAACTGTAAAAAATATAACAATTTCAAATAAAGTAGGAACAGCTTTAGGCTACTCTCAATTTGCCTATGATATTCCTGGAGCTACAATTAATAATGTAGTTTACCCTTCACTTGATCCTATGATTTTTGAAGTAAAATATCCTAACACTGATATTCAGGGTAGAGTAGTAAATCTATAAGACAATGGCAGTATATAAAATTTTCCCAGAAAAAGATGCTACAATGTATTCTCTGTTCCCACAGATGAATACTGGTTTAGATGAAATTGTTGAAATAAGCAATTTAAATTTTGCTGTTGATAGTAATGCACAAGTTGCTAGATACTTGCTTCAATTTGACCAAACTAGTATTGATGATTTAATTGATACTAAAGGAACAGGAACTAATTGGGATATTGATTTAAATTGTTTTATTGCTACTGCCCAAGGTATTAACCTAGATTCTCGTTTATATGTTTATCCTATATCGGGGTCTTGGGGAATGGGTACTGGTAAATATTTGGATCAGCCTATGGTTACTAATGGAGTTAGTTGGGAATGGCAAACTGTCCAAAATGGTAAAAGATGGCCCAATCTTACTTCTAGTTTAGCCCCATACACTACGGCTTCTTATTCAGGGAATAATAGAGGAGGGGGAGTTTGGTATACTGGATCAGATTTACCTGATTTAGATTTAGTTGGAACCCAAACCTTTAGTTATCATTCTGATAAAGACTTAAAAATAAATGTTACTGATATAGCTAAAGCTTGGTATTCTGCTTCTCAGGATATATATACCCCATATACTAAAATTGAAAATAATGGATTTATTGTAAAGTGGGAAAGCTCAGCTTCTTATGAAGATCCTACAGAAAATTATTTTATAGAATTTAATGGCAATTTAAACGTTCAACCTGTACTTCAGTACTATTCAATGGACACCCACACAATCTATCCACCATGTTTAGATTTTAAATGGGATGATTCATCTTGGAACACTGGTTCTTCAACTTTTCCAGTATTAGAAACCCCACAGGCTTATCTTTCTATTATGAATAATAATGGATTTTTTTACAGCCAAAGTATTCAACAATTTAGAATAGATTGTAGACCTCAATTCCCACCTATTATATTTCAAACCTCTTCAATTTATACTAACAATTACTATCTACCTTCAGGCTCTTCTTATTGGGCTATTAAGGATTTAGATACTAATGAGTATGTAATTAATTTTGATTCTAATTATACTAAAATTAGTGCTGATGCTTCAGGTAGTTACTTTACAGTTTATATGAATGGTTTACAACCTGAAAGATACTATACTGTTTTAATTCAAACTGCAATAGGAGGAACAACTCAAGTAATAGATAGTAATTACAACTTTAAAGTTATTAATGGATAATGGCTCAACAAGTTAAACTAACAAAACGAGTATATGATAAAAATCAATATCAAAAAGTAATTGATACATCATTTACCCAACTTGTACAACCTATTACTGCCCCTACAGGTTCTTCCCTACCAACTGTAACCCAGTTTTTTGATTATTACAATCAATTATTTTTTGATATACCTAAATTTGGCGAAACAAACTCTCATGAGTACCTTATAAAAACCAGTCAAGATTATATAGGAACTAGTAATATAATAAATGACGAAATCCAAGCTTTAATTGATGAAGTTACTGAGTTACGTCAAGAAAATTTAGAATTACAACAAAATCTTATACAATTACCTGGTGTAGAATTACCTAAAATTGAAATCCCAACTATAGAAGTATTTACCCCTGAACCCACCCCAGTTGCTACAACTATTCAACAGCCTACAGTTAATACTATTGACGATGTATTCTTAGAGAATTTAAGAGGGGGAAAAAGAGCAGCTAAAATAGCTTTAGAAGCCCTAGAAGCCAAAGGATTTATATATACAGGAACTAGATACAGATAAAATATGGCTAAAGTAGTAACATTAAATCCTATAAATCCTATTACATTTGAATATCAAGAATATTCAACACAGGATAATAACCTCATTATAAATTTTATAGTTGAGCCTACTTTTGATCCTTTACAAAATTATGTTGCTTATTACATTTATGATCTTAACAATAATATTATATTTTCTGATGAAATAGATTTCAAAGGATATTCTATTATAGATGGACAAGTAGTTCTTAACCCTGAGGGTGATGTTAGTGATGTAGGGTATGAAGAAGGGCAGTATAATGCTGTTTATAATTTTTTAAATAATGAACTCTCTAGTTCATTCTTCCAACGCCTTTATATAGATCAAATTAGCCCCGATAGAACTGAAATTAGGTTAAATACCACTCAGATTTCTAATCTAGAATTAATTAACAGTGCTACTTCTCTAATTACCCAAATTCAATCTAATCCCGGGGTATATTTTGATTTTTTCTTAAATTTTGGTGATAATCAACTCGTAATAGCTAATAATATGTTATTGGATACTTCTAACCCAGAAGATCCTACAGTATTAGTTAAGTTATATGAACCCCTTCCTATTAATTTTGTATTAAAGGATGAATGTTGGGTTGTAACACAAGTTGCAGAAACTGTAGCTTATAATGTTAACATTACTCAAACTTTTGAATTAGCAGATGAAAACGTTTATCTAAAAGGTCCTAATTTAAATCTTAACGTTAAAGACCAAATAAATAATTCTACAACATATATAGATTATTCTACTTTAACCACTTCATCTTATGCTACAGGTTCTAATAATCTACAGTACCAAATTAATAGTATTTTAGCTGAAAGAGGTGTTGAAATCAATGTTGATTATTCTGATTATAGCAACTTTATATATTTTTCTTCAGCGTTAACTCGTTTAGAAAATTTCTACTATAAACTTCAGTTAATTGAAGAATACAACTATAGTGCTAGTTTATCTAATTTAGCAGGACCTAGTGTATACGTTGTAACTAGCAAAAATATTTGGGAAGAAAAAATTAACGAAATTATAACCACATTTGATGGTTACGACTATTTCTTATACTACAATTCTAGTTCAGCTGCTTGGCCTAAAACAAACTCAGTTTACCCTTACAACAACGCTGCTTCAAACTCAGTTGCAGGACTCGCGTTTTTAACAACGCAATCTATTTCAGCATCGGCTTATGACGAGGACAATAATAATGCGTTAATCAACGCTATACCCACGTATTTAAGGGAAGATGAAGCCAATGCTCAATACGAATTGTTTATTGAGATGTTAGGTGAAATGTTTGATAACATTTGGATCTACTATCAAGATGTAACTGAAAAGTGGAATGCTGATAACCGTTTACAATATGGTGTCTCTAAAGACATTGTAGCTGATGTTTTAAGAGATTTAGGTTTAAAAATCTATCAGAGTAGCTTTGGTTCAGCTGATTTATATACTGGCCTTTTAGGTATAACCCCTTCAGGAAGTTTATTCCCATTCCCTTACATGACAGGTTCTTTACCGTCACCAACTGGATATGAATATATTAATTCATCTATCTCAGCTTCAGATGCTGTAGTACCATTAGAGGATATCGAAAAAGGAACATACAAGAGATTGTACCATAACCTTCCAATGTTGCTCAAGAAAAAAGGTACAACAGTTGGTATACAAGATCTTGTTACAGCATACGGTATTCCTTCTACTATTTTAAGAGTAGCTGAATTTGGTGGTAAAGATAAAAACGAATCAAACGATTGGGATTACTGGAAGCAGAGATATAATAATGCTTACCAACACACTGGTGGCTCGGATTGGGTTGGAAGTGAGTTCCAATTACATAATAATTGGATTACCCAATATACTGACCATCGTCCTGGGGCAGTTTTATTTAGATTTAAAACTGCTGGTATAGCATCCGCAGGAATATCCCCTAGCCAATCTTTATTTGTAACCGATCAAGGCTCATTACTAGCCCTCCAATACTCAGGTTCAATTAACATTTCAGGTTCTTGGAGTGGTTCAGCTATAAACCCATACAACGAGTATGCTAATCTAGTATTTTATCCTGATAGTGGCGACTTAACTACTTCTGCTAGTGTTTACTTACCTTTCTTTGATGGGGATTGGTGGACAACTGCTGTTAATATTGATGGATCTAGTAACTTTACTTTATATGCTGCTAATAACATTTACAATGGAGATGATGGTAGTCAAATTGGATTCATAGCCTCATCTTCAACCAATGGTAATATAGGTGTCTGGGATGCTTCAACTTCAGCTTCTTTAGGTAGTAAAAATGGCACTCCAGTTTCAGGATTTGACACATTCTCAGGTTCATTCCAAGAATTAAGATATTACACTACAGCTATCTCTGATAATAGTTTTAGAGATACTACAATGAACCCTGACTCGATTGAGGTTACTACTCTTAACAGTTCACCTGATCAATTAGCATTTAGAGCACCTTTAGGAGGTGAATTATACACAGGTTCAGTTTCAATACATCCTAAAGTAACAGGATCTTGGGAAGCTACCTCGTCATTTACTAGCAATAGTAATTTTTATATAGGTTCTCCTAGTAACTTTGTTTCAAACGTTGAAACAGTTTATTTAGATCAACCAATAGCAGGTATTAAAAATATTGTATCAAACAAAATACAAATTGTAGATATGAGTCTACCTTCAGGCAGTACTTTATCTCAATACCGCTCAATTCAACAACAGCCTCCTGGGGGTAGCACTTACACAGAAAACCTAGCATATACTGAAGTAGCATTTTCTCCACAAAACGAAATCAACGATGATATTATGGATCAGCTTGGTTTCTTCAATATGGGAGAATTTATTGGTGATCCAAGACAACGCTTTACCCAAGCTACCTCATATCCAGATCTAGATGCTTTAAGAAATGCTTACTTTGAAAAGTACGTTAGTAACTACGATCTAAACGACTATATTCGTTTAATCAAGTTCTTTGATAATTCATTGTTTAAAATGATCAAAGACTTTACCCCTGCTAGATCATCTTTAGCTTCAGGAGTAGTTGTTAAACAAACTTTACTTGAAAGAAATAAATACCCACAACCAGAGGTAACCTGGGCTAGATATGATTATTCAGGTTCAATCCCAATGGCTTTCATCTCAGGGGGAGCAGGAGGTTCAGTAAATAATCTTAACACACCCTGGTATAACTTTAGTGTTAGTATTGTTGAATCTGAAATAACTGGGGGGTATACTCAGTTTTATAATTGGGGTGGGGCTACTTTAGACCCAGTAAGCGAAGGATTCTTTGAATTAGATCCTACTCAAGGAACGTTTGTTAATAAAACTGGACAAGATATTACAGTACGTTTTAAAATC
>Ga0099848_1001589_pt1 | contig 10647 bp, 9 predicted proteins | sample CB_VirMetaG_3_FD_78179 | JGI IMG/M metagenome (GOLD analysis project Ga0099848, IMG submission 78179) | Freshwater to marine saline gradient viral communities from Chesapeake Bay - CB_1508_1S Viral MetaG | ecosystem: Environmental > Aquatic > Marine > Coastal | place: USA: Chesapeake Bay... | reverse complement strand
TTGCGGGTGATGTTTAAAGTCTTTAAGACCAAAAACGTACCTGCAACGATCAATAAATCGATCACTGCCAATACACCTAAAGTAAAAGATAGTGTTTCCATAGTTTTGTTTAGTATTATATTAAAGAACTCCTTTTATAGTAAACACAATATAAAAAAAGAGCTTGGCAAAGCCAAGCTCAAATTTAAATTTATGTAAACTTTTATTAGAAGTTTAATACACAGTAATCCATTCCGATTGTTAATGAAATTTCTTGTACAGATTCTGTTTCATCCCAGCTTAAATCAGCAAAAGTAGCAGACTTAATAAATGCACCTTTAATAATCCATTCTGAAACGATATCACCTACAGGGCCTAATACATCAACAGTTAAATCTTTTTTATAGAAATCACTGTAACCATCACGGCCAGTTACTGATTCATGGTGTAAACGTACCCATTCCATAGTAGCTTGAGCGCCTGAAGGAGTGATTGGGTCGAATAAAGTCATTGTAACGTCGTTCCATACTAATTTACCTTTTACTTTACGGTAAACGTTGATATGGTTCATTACAATTTCATTCTGTTCGAATCCAAGGCCTGAGAAGCCTTTAATCATGAAGCTTGGAAATCCATCTACATAGAGGATAAACCTGTTAGCTACTTTTGGTTCAAACGCTGTGAAAAATATTTCGTTTGGATCGATTACTGCCATTTTGCTATGTTATTTATTTATTATAAATATTCAACTTTTAAATTTTTACGCTGGGAAAGTAGCTCCAGTTGGTAAGATGTTGAAGTCAAGGTAAATGAATTCAGCAGTCTTAGTTGGTTGTAAGTAGATTTGGCCAATTAATTGGTTTCTATCAATTACATCTGGAGTGTTGTTTGAATCGTCCATTACTACTTTGAACGCGTATAAACCTTGACGTTGTTGAACTGATTCAAGGTATGGGTTAACTTGAGCTAAGAAGTTGTTTCTAGTAGCGATAGTATTTTGTTCAAATACTAAGTTTTGTGCTACTTGAGAAATGTATCCTTTAAGAGCAATTAACAATCTTCTAACGTTTACACGGTCAAGAGCTGAAGCTCTCTTTTGTAATGTTTTTTGTCCGTATACTACAACACCAGTTCCTGGGAAGGTTGCAATTGGATTAACATTACCACTGTATAATGTGTCTCTGTTAGCTTGAGATAATTTTCTTTCAGCAGCAATTACTGTGTTTAAACCACCTCTGTTAATACCTGCTGGGGCAAACCATGGCTCACTTACACTATCATTGTAGGAATATACACCACCAATCATTGTTGAAGCTGGTACCCATACGTCTTTACCAGTAGATGTGTCTCTAACTTGACACCATGGCCAATAAGTAGCTACATATGAGCTGTTAATATTTGCTGCTTCAGCAGTAGTAGATGTAATTGTAGCTCCATATGCTTTAAGATCTGTTACATAAATAGCATCACCTCTACCTTGGATATTGTTTATAGCTGTTGTAATAGGTGATGAATAATCTGTGTAATATAAACCCGGAGTATAAAGAGCATTAAATCTGTAATCATCTTGGTTAGCTAATAGAGCATTCATATTAGCATAATCAGCTGCTTTTAAACCTTGAGTATTAGTACTAGAGATTTTATCGTAGTATTTACCAACACCGTAATCAGCACCAGGAATTACTGTACCAGTACCAGTAGCAAAACTACCAGTGTATATACCTGAACCATTTACTGGGATTGAACCTGTGTAATTATCTTTAGGATTACCTGCATTGTCGAAATAATCAGGAGTTGGAGATACTACTTGTCTAACTCTAATATATCTTGAATTGTTAGGATATGATCCTGATACTTCAATATAGTTTTCAGTTGAATTATATCTAAGAGTTTGGTCACCAATTACTCTAGCAACGTAGTTACTTGCTTTAGGATCCATTGAAAGGTTAGTCCAAGTTTCTAAAGCAACTATATTGTTATTGTCATCATCACCTCTTCTAACAATTAAGTCAAAAGTACCGGTTGATATATTTCTAGAAGCAACTTGCCATCTAATATTATCAGATGAACCTGAAGTTAAGGCTCCATTTGATCCTACAATGTTTTGAGTTCTCCAGGCAGCAATATTAGCAACTCCTGGGAAACCTGAAGCATTATTAAAGATAGCACCTTTATCAATAGCTTCAATCCAAAGTGAGCCAGATGTATTAGAACCACTAATATAAGCATCAGCATATCCCCAACCAGCGGATCCAGATACAGTTCTAGCTACTAATAATGTTGCTCCACCATTAACAAAATAGTTTTGGGCGGCAATTGAAGTAAAGAAAGAGTAAGTATCACTACCACTCTCAAATGACGTACCAAATCTATTTTGATAATCTGAGTAAGATCTTACAATTGTAGGGATTTCAACTGGTCCTTTAACGGTAGGACCTATGATTGCAGCACCTACTTCTACTGGTTGCTGTGTAACAAATGACTGGTCGTTTTCTCTTGCTAATACGCCAGGTGATACTAATGTTTCTGCCATTGCCTATAAGGTTAATGTTTTATTATAAATATTGGGAAAAGGATTAAAATTACTTATCTTTAATAAATTCTCCAGAACTAGCATCAATTGCTCCTTCTCCATATTTTTCTTGAAGAAATTTTCCCATTTTATCTTTTTCTGTTTGCAGACTAAGAATACTCTTGTTTAAATTTTCTTTTTTATTATTTAAAAGTTGAAATTGATATTCTATTTGACCTAGTTGAGTTATAATTTCATCTTCTGTAGTTTGAAGATTTTTTAAATTATCTAACTCTTCTTTTTCCAAAAACACTTTTTCCATAGTAATACATATTAAAATTATTGATTAAGATTTATTTTTTAAGTAATTTTTAATTGACTCATACACTTGTTGTGGAGTAATAGACTTTTGACATATATGTTGTTGGTCTGTACCTTTCCATATAGGACACCAATCCCAATCTCCAGCATCAAATGAAAAATTAGGATTAACCCAGCATGAATTACATTTATTTTCATTCATAATCCTAATAACTTTATTTTGAAATTCATGGTCTTTAGAACTAAAACCACTAATCATAAAAGTATATTTATTCATACCCCAATTAAACCAAGATATTCCTGAGCTTAGGCCGATAAAAAATTCAGCATGGTATAGATAGTTGTAAGTATCTTCCCAAGATAATTTAGGTAAGTTTATAATGTTAGGTGAATCAAATCCTTCATATGACACACTAACTACTTTATATCCTTTTTCATTTAAAATTTTAGCTAAAGTTGACCAATTATGATAAGGCCATTCTTTACAACCTGCTGTAGATCGAGGACCTATGCAAATGTATTTTTCTTTAATTGGTCTTTTTTTAGGTTTAAAATTTAAACCATAGTTGACTTCTTTATATTCTAAACCTAATATATCTGTTGCGGTTTGTTGTAGGGGAATAGTGTTTACTTGGTTAGGATATTTAGAAAAATTTTTCCAACCATTGTTATCATCTCTAAACCACCCAATTTGATATTTAGCATAACAAGATGTAGATCCTCCTCTAGGTATAAATTCTATATCTTTATATGCGTCTAAACCTTCAAACCATTCATTATGAAATGAGGATAAAATAACTTTACATTTATGTTTTTTAGCAAATTCAATAACGTAAGGAGCCCAAGCAACTGTATCCCCTACTGATTTAGATTCTAGGGTAATTAGTACTCTTTTATCAGTTAAATCAAATTCATGCTCAATTACACCATTAATTTTGATTATCCAATTAGTATAATATGATCTTGAACATGCCGTCCACATATTATTAGTAATTGTTGATGAATGGACAACTTGATTAGTGTCTTTATCTATAAATTCTATAAGATATTCTTTTATTTCATCTCCTAGGATTTCAACTTTAGGATTATCAATAAAAGAAATATTAATTGTATTAGGTTTTATAGTAGGAGTATAATTATTTAAAAACTCTTGTATAGTATCTCTACCTATTTGAGCAACTTTATCCCAATTAAAATCACGATGGATAAATTTTGCTTCTTCAATAGCACGTTTTTTATGGTCAGTGTAATTTTCAAAAGCATTACGCATTACATGTGCTAAATCTTCAAAGTCTGGTTCATAATAGTTACCTACAATTTCATTAAAGTGATTATAACTAGCTTCATTAGCTGGTTTTTCACCTAATATTTTAACGGGTAAACCTCTATGTTGGGCGAATTGTAATTGTCCAGAACAATTCGAGTAAATCGCGGGAGTCCCGCAAGCCATTGCCTCAATTAATGGTAAATTCCACCCCTCACTACGAGCACATGATACAAAAACATGACCATTTTTCATGTATGTAATATAATCTTCTCTTGATGGAAAATGTTTGATTTTAATACGAGGGTCTTCTAAATTATAATGTTTTAAACGATTTTCTGTTGATTCTAAACCATCACCTGAATAAGGATTATCAATTGAAATAATTAAGTCAACAGGTTCTTCTGGTTTAAATTCTTTAAGGAATGTTTCAATAATTTCTTTAGTAGATTTTCTATAATCCCAACGACCAAATAATAAAAATTTAAATCTACCATCTACATAATCGAGTTTAGTAACAGGATCTTCAGGATAAAAAGTATTTACATCAACACCTTCAGGTACAACTTTTACTTTATCAGCAGGCATACCTTGGGCAATTGTACATTCGGCTTGCCATTGAGAAGGTACCCAAATCTGATCATATTCTTTTAATTTATTAAAGAAATGTTCAGGTTGTAAAGTAGATTCCCAAACATTATATCCAATTTTAGGACCATTGTAATCAGTATAAAAATAATAATGGTTGGTTTCACATAAAACTAAATTAACATTATGTACAAAATCCTCTCCATATTGAGTGTAAATTTTATAATCTTCTAATGAATTATCTGAATTCCATAAAGTTTGTTCATAAAGTAAAGATTTATCTAGATCATCTAAATAAATTTCGCCTGTGTGAGGTTCGTCGCTGGGCCACTCCCAGGTTTTTCCTACTGTAAAATTACGAACCTTAATAGGGAGGTAATTAGATAGGTTACGTAAAAAATCTCTAGTGTGGTGATTATAACCAGTAGTCCCTATATATGGAACGTGTGCATAAACTTTAGGTTTCATAATTTTACAGCTATTATATCATATTCAAAAACTTCTACAAAATAACCATTATTTTCTAAAAGTAAAGTAAGATTTTGTAAATGTTTTTCAACTCCGTTAAATTCAGTTCTAATAACTTTAATGTTGTATTTATTAAAATCAATACTTTGGATTATAGATAAATCACTTCCTTCAGTATCAATTTTTAAGTAATCTATATCAGTTAGTCCTATAGATGAACATAACATGTCAAATGTAATACAGTATACTTTAGTACGCTCTACTCTAGAATCAAAATCAGCTCTATCCCAAAACCACATTATTTCATTAAAAGTAGAACTTCCTTGAAAATCTTGGTCAAATTCAAAAAAATGTTCATCTTTGGGTTTAACAAAGTCATAATATCCTTCTTGAGGCATTATAGCAGTATTAATTTTAAATAAGTTAGGATGAGGTTTAACTTGATCTAAAGCTATAGATATGGGATCAATCATAATACCTTGCCACCCCTTATCACATAAATGCCTAAGAGTTCTAAAGTAACTACTTCCTATTTCTAAAAATGTTTTCATATTATCTTAATACTCTAGCTCCCCACCAACCAGTTAATGCTTTAGGATCTATAGGGTTTAAATGAACTTTATTAATTTTTAAATGATATAATAATACAGTTTCGTTTACGTAATAATCTAAATTAGTTAACCAATTTCGGTATACTGGGTCTTCAAATTGGTATCGGATTTGGTTAGGGAATACATTATGATAGATTTTCATTACATCATACCCTCCAATAGCAAATATATCATTAATACCTAAATAACTTCTCCAACCAGGAGCATATTCAAAATAATGTACTTCTTCAGGGTTTAATTTAGAAATATCATCAAAAAATTTACAATTTTGGCCTAATTGATGAGTAAATAACAAATCATATCTAGCTCTAATTACATAATCATATTTAATATTAGAAGCTTCTACTAAATCCCAAACTCGTTTTAATGAAAGGAAAAAACTTAATTGAGAATTAAGTCGTTGATTATTTCCTCCTCTATGATCTGAAGAATCGAATGTGATTTCTTTTTCAAATAGGTAATCTTTAGGTTTATACCAATTTAAAATGTTTTTATATACCTCAGGAGCAGGTTTATATACTTTTTCTAATTTCCCATCATCAAAAAAATTGTATTTTTTAAATTCTTTATTTTTCCAAGCATGCATATAAACATCAATGTCGTACTTATCTAAGAACCATTTTTTTAGTTCTTTATACCCTACGTCAATATTACGAGGTTGACCACATAATGTTAATGCAATTTTCATATTATCTTAGAATATGGGGAGCCCAAAAATCAGATTTACTTAATACAGGATTTAATATAATTTTATTATGAATCATATGCCATTTAAGAAAAGATTCAGGTATTATATATTCAGGTTGGGGAACATAAATTATTTCGTCAATCCATTTTTTATATCTATTTCCTAAATAAAGGTAGTGAAGAATCCATGAGAAGGTTTCTGAATATGTTTTCATTATTTCCATAGATCCTACCCCAAATAAATCATCTATTTCACATGGTCTAATTGAAGGGTCATTATTTTCATAAGAAAAAAAGCTTAACTCGTTAGGATTTAATTTAGAAATATCATCTAAAAATATACATTCAGGAGATATATAATCTGTAAACTGTAGATCAAATCGAGTTCTAATTACATAATCATAGTGTTCATTAACTTCTTCAATTAATTGATAACTAGATTGTATTGAATAGAAAGCACTAAGAATACTATTTAATTTATAACCAAATTTAGTAATTATTCCCGTGCTATCAAATGTAATTGGTTTTTGGAAAATATAATTTTTAGGTTTATATAACTTTAAAATGTTTTCATAATCTTCTTCAACAAAATTATATTGTTTGGTTTGAGTAAAATTATGTCCACCTCCTAAAGGATTTGAAATATCATACCAAGTATGAATAAAAACATCACACTTATATTTGTCCAAGAACCATTTTTTTAGTTCTTCGTATCCTTGCTTATAATTTCGTGGTTGCCCACTAATGCTTATAGCAATTCTCATTATCTATAATGACCTCCTCCTAACCAAAGAACAAATGATTTGCGTGTACCACTAAGTACAGGAGTAATACGGTGCATCATAAATGATGGAAAAATTACTACGTTACCTTTACCACGTGGTGCTTGGATAGGATATGTACCTCCAGGCCATAATTGAAGTTCACCTCCAGTATAATCATCTGATTCTGAAAGTTGAACTGTTACGCTAATCTTTCTTTGAGAAAGTTCATCCATACCACAATCCATGTGCCAATCATAATGGCCTTTTTCAGATGCATAATATTCAGTATACTGAATGTTTTCTGGCATGCTCCATATGTCAAAGTGGAACATTTCTTTGTTGGCCTCATAAGCCATGTCACCAATTTTATCGTAAATCCATTTAAATTCATCATCAAATGGTACCCACTTAATAGAAGATCTACGATAATCAGATTCTTCTAGTCCGTCTCCGGCTTGAGTAACTCCTCTAACAAAATCAAGTCTAGAAACTTGATCTTCGATCATAGCTAACTCTTGAGGGGTAAAACCTTGTTCAAACCAATAATAATTTGTTTGGTTTGCTGTTTGGTCAATTGGAAATGTATAACGGTTTTCCATAAATTAATTTTTGTTTGTAAATGATACTAAAATATAACGGGTTCCTTCTTCAACAGGTCGTCCACCGTGTTTATGAGTAATTTGACCTGGGTGTGACATTGCCCATCCTATTTGTTTTGGTTGTACTGTTAATTTATATCGGGGAATATACGTACCTCCTCCTTTAAAATCACTATTAAGTCTAACATTTAAAGTAATTTGTGACATATCGTGGTGAATTCCTAAACTACCTTGATTAATAGTATCGTATTTAGCAATAAAATTCTCACTATCTAAGGTTTGCCATTCTTCACCATCAAGTTCCCAAAACCAAATCCAAATTGGATAAACAAATTGTTCTAATACTCTTTGATAAATAGGTTGCATGCCTATCATTTCCATTGTTTGGTCAGTTGTAGGATAATGCACATGTCTATCAGTTACCCATTCATGTTGTTCTGCTAAAGCTATAATTTCTTTACAAAACTTTTCTGTAAATAAAGGGAATTCAATAATATTAGGACCAATTTCATCAGTCATAAGCTGATATTGACCTTTTAAAAGATAAGGGTTGATGTATTTGGAACACCATAAATCCCAATCTCTATCATCTAAAATTTCAGATGTATCAATAACTTCTTTCACCATAGGTTCTTCAATTTCTTGTTTAATTTCTGTTGATTGTACTTCAGGAATAAAATCAACTACATTTACCTCAGTACTATTTCTATTACCTAATTGAGTAACAAAATTAATTTTTGGAGCAGCTGCTTTTAATTGGGTTAGTCCTGAAAATTGTTCGATAATATCTTTTCTAGGTGAGTTTCCTATAAAGACTGAGAAGAATTCATCTAAGGCAAATATATTTTGTTTGTATTTTTCTAACCATTCTTCTACTAATATTTCTGCTCCTCTTTTTGAAAGTATATAAGCATGGGTATTATATGAATATTCAGGTTTAACCCACATTGGATGCTGAGGAATAGTTTTTTCAAGTTGTTCTTCATTTACTTTAAGTCTTCCTAAGTAAATTAAATCATAACCTTCATCTAATAAATCATGAATTTCGCTCCATGGAATTGGATAATCGATTCTAAAATCGTCTTCTAAAATTAAAGTAGCTTCTCTTCCATCTGCATAGGTGTCTACCCATACATTCATATGAGATAAAGCACACCCTACTTCACCATCTGTTACTTCTCTAGTATACCAATCTACAGAATGGTCAATTTTCCATTGTGGATTTTTGCTGATATTATATTTTAAATAAGTTTCAGGGGTAAATTTTTTAGCATCTTCTCCCTCTTGAATAATAAATTTCCATTCATTAGGGATTCCGATATTAGTTAATCGTTTATGGATGTCTTCTTCGTTATCCTCTATTGTGATAATATATGAAAAATCAACTATCATATTATTTTTTATTATATTTTTATACCATTTTTCTCCTATTTGATACCAATTATGTTTCCAGGCATAATAAAATCCAGCGTCTAAATCTATATCATCATCAAAGTTTTTTAAGTTAAAACCATGAAGTGTTTCTTTTAAACCTGCTGTTTCATATGTTATAGGTTTAACATAGTTAAGTAGCATTTCTAAAGCTGTTATACAAAATGTTTCTTCGTAATCAGATGGATAATACCAGTATTCACTAGAAGAAAGTAATTCGTATAATTCTTTAGCCGGTAAGCTACCAAAAAATTCTACATCCTCCAAGTTATTTAATAAAGGAAGAAAAAATTCTTCAAAATATTCTAACCCATATTCTGGTGTAGATATTCTTAAAATAGCATTAGGTTTTTGCTGTTTAATAGAAGGCCAATCTTCTAATACTTTAGATAATCCTCTTTCAGCGTGTGAAGTATAAACAAAAGAATCTTTTTGTTTTTTAGGTTTTTCAAAAGTATTATATTTTATTATTTTAGAAAATGCTTGATCTTCTTCAGGGATAGGAAATTTGTTTTCTGGGGATGGGGAAGTATTGAGGTTAAAGGAATAAGCATAATCTGTATTTACTCCATTAGGAATAACTATAACTTTATTAGAAATTTCTGGGAATTGTTTTATAAAATTTTCTTTATGCCAGTTAGTAAGACATACTATATGATCTAATTTTTCATGAAGTAATAAATCTCTACCCCCATTAGGTAATTCTTCACCATTCCACCATGGATAAAAATCAGTATTATGAACCCAAAATGCGGAATGATTATAGTTTAAATCCTCAAATTCTTTTAAATAGTGAATGTAAGAAGTAGCAATAATCCAATCTATACGTTTAGATCCAATTTCTTTTTTAAAATTTTCAGTAGTTCTATATTTTACAATATTTTGAGATTTAGTAAAATCTCCTTCTTCTACACCTCCTACTACATAGATTTCATATCCAGTCCATTGAGCCATTTGAAAGGCTAAAAACATAACACATTGTTCAGTACCTCCTAAACCATGTTCTTGAAATGTATTAGGACTCCATGGCTTATTATGGTAACCTGTATATAAAACTATTCTCATGTACTAACCTTAATTTGTATAACTATAAATATAATAAGAGGGGATAAAATATCCCCTCTATTTTACATATTATTTATTTTATTTGTTAAATAATCTATCTGTTTTTGTTGTTCTTTAATACCTTCTATTAATAAAGGAATTAATTTATAATAATTAACAGCTTTATATCCATCTTCTCTAGTAATTACTACTCCTGGAAGGATATTTTCAACTTCTTGGGCTAATACTCCCGTATCTAAGCCTTGATTTCCTACTGGGTTATCTTTCCAAGTGTAAGTATATCCTCCAAGTTGGTTAATTTTATCTAAAGAATTATCTATAGGGTTAATTGTATCTTTTAATGTTTTATCTGACATTA
>Ga0099848_1001588_pt1 | contig 10652 bp, 10 predicted proteins | sample CB_VirMetaG_3_FD_78179 | JGI IMG/M metagenome (GOLD analysis project Ga0099848, IMG submission 78179) | Freshwater to marine saline gradient viral communities from Chesapeake Bay - CB_1508_1S Viral MetaG | ecosystem: Environmental > Aquatic > Marine > Coastal | place: USA: Chesapeake Bay... | reverse complement strand
GCTTGGTTTATTAAAGAAGCAACCTCAGCCATCGCTGTATTGTCCGTCAATGCTCGTCTAACGAGATCGGGGTTCTCAGCAAAAAGAACGTCCACAACTTGCATTTTTTCGGCGTCTGATAATTGCGGAGCGGAATCTGATATTTTATTAAACAGTAAGCGGAATCCCTCTAACAGATCGCCTCGGGCCACTCTAACACCAGACATAATATTAGCAGCAGTTCCCGACCTGCGACCTTCCCTTTGAAGTCCTGCGGTTGGAGAGCCTGCGGTAATTGGCATCTTGCCAGCCATTTCCGTTACCTCTCCAGATAAAGCCAACTTACGCTCTAGTTCGCGGATGTCAGCATTATTAAGAACCACTCTTAGTATTTGCCCAAACTGTAGCTCCTCATCTGCTAGTTTTTTAATCGTTGCTTTTTGTCTCCTAGCTTTGTCGACAATTGCAACCATTAAGCCCTGTTTAAATGCTTCTTTAGCATCATCCGGCAATTTTTCAAAATCAATAGCAATCTGGTCTACGTTTTTGCTAGTCCCTAGAGCCAATCTGCCTTCCGCAAACTGCTCGGCGTTACGCCTTACAGAGGCAGCCTTGCTTCTTGTCGCCGCCATTTCTGGGCTAAAGTCATCTATCGCAAATCTCAGTCGCTGCGCTGCTTCGGCGGTATCTTGGGCTAATGGGCCTCCTCTGATTCCGCTTTTTGGGTCACCCGTTGTAAACAATGCGTTTGCGCGTCGATCCAGTATTTGTCTGGCAATTTCTGCGTCTTGTAAGCTGGGCGTTCTATTCAGAATAACATTTCCGGCATCGTCTTTACCAAATAACTGAACAGCTTTTCTTCCTCTAAATACTTTGTTTAGTTGCTGTATTATTTCTGGGAACCTCTGAGCAAGGTCAAGTAATTCATCAGCTATTGAGGCCGGCACTTCTGGGTAGAGAGGATAAACGCTTTCATACATATCGTTCTCTGTTTTTTGCAGCGCCTTAGACTCAACCTCTTTTGTTTTTAAGATATTGACATCGGCACCCGGGGCAAGCTCCTCCCTAAGTCCGCTCATAGCCTCAGACTCTCTTCGCCGCGCCTGCTCTTGCATACGAGTTAAGGCTGTGCGACCAGATACGCCACCGTCTGTAACGTAGCTTTTTATTGCCAATTGCAAGGTTTGGTTTTCAGCCATCATTCTTCCACTGGCAACATCCTGCACAATCTCTTCCGCAGACTTTCCTGTAAGACCCTGCAGTCTCATTAACTCTGCCTGCACGGCATTGCTAGCTTTATCGCCCAGCTTTTCTCGCGTGAAATTAAATAAACCAGAGACCCCGCCGGTCAGCCCCCGCATTGCAGCTTGGCCTGCCGGAGCAAAAACCGCCCCTGCAGCGCCAGATGCCGCTATCTCCGGGACGGCCTCGGCTAACGTATCCGCTTCGCTGTACCCATAGCCAGCTGCCAGACCCTCTCCGAGTCCCACGCCTGCCGTGCGTAACAATGTTGCTGCCGCAGTTGGCGCTCCAATTCCGGTTGCAGCCATGCCCAAAGACGGCAAAAACGCGCCTGCCACCTCGTAAGTAAGCGCCTCTCCCGGGTTGGCTTTTTTATACTCAGCTAACTTTCCTCTCAATTCGTTACGGATGTCTTCGTACTCGCCGCCCCCAAAACGCTCGGGAATAACGCTGCGGACAGCGGCCTCTATCTCATCTGCAAATCCAAGTGTTGCCCCTTGCGCTACCGTCCTAAGCCTTTGGGTTTCTACTGGCTTTCCTGCACCTCGCACCTCATCAAGCAATGAGCGCAGCTGGTCATCAGACAGGCTTGAAAGATTAGACATTATTGAAGACCCCTTCGTCTTGCTTCCGCCTCTACCCTTTGCCGAAATTTACCATTGGTCTCGCCCGGATCCCTAAAAGGCACTGCAGCAGTCTGCCTGATTGCCTCGGCAGGTTTACCTCTATACCTAATCACTGGGAAGTAGTCTGCTAAATCGGCATCGGGAGGCAGATAGGGAGACAAAAAGCGCGTAAATGGCTCTTCATAATTCTGAATAAATCCTCTCTCTGCTCCAGAGTATAGTCTTTCAGCCCTATTTACAAAATCTGCTCTTTGCGGTGGCAGGAGTATTTGCCCATTCTGCAACCTTTGGATGCCAAGTACGATTGGAGCAGGCACCGGGGTTCCGCTTTCTTCCGCTTTAGTTAGCCAAGCTGTTGCTTGCTGCGCTGTTCTAAATTCGCTTTCTCGAACAACAGAACCCGGATCCAATAGCTTCATGTAATTAAAAATTAATGCAAGATCGCCTGCTGGGCTTGGGTCTTCAGCGGAGTTAATGACGCGCTGATATGCGCTTACTTGTTTTTGAAAGTCCTTTACTTGCTCCTGACCGAGAAACTCTTTTCTAATAGCTTGGATGCCTTCAAGTCGCTCCCCAGACACCCCGCCAAATGATGACTCAGCACCCATAAACTTCTGATATTCCGGCGTTCCGGGGGCATAGCCAGCAGCAATCGCTTTTAAGTGCTGCGTTCTAAAACCCTCAGTAAGTGTGGATGTTGTGTCAAATAAAAGCTCCGCCGCCTCTTTTGCCATTGACGGGTTTTCTTTTACAAGATTTGCGGCAATTGTAAGCTGTCGCTTTCTTGACGGGTCTGTTTCTTTTGCTGCGGCTAATTCAAGCGCCTCAGCCGTTCTATTCCCTTGAGTCCGTAGCAGCCTCATGCCCTGCTCGGTTTCAATTTGGCTTTGCAATGATTTTGCCAAATTAGCGTCAGGATTAAGCCGCATGGCATTGAAGCCGATTGCTAACTGTTTTCGATTAATTGGGTCTGACAAGTAATCAATTGCGCCCCTACCAAGTCGAGACAACAACCCCGGTTGCTGCATAGCGCCCCTGCCAGATGTTGGCCCACCAGACACAGATTGCAGGGCGGGAGCGTTCATTGCTGCCATCATGCGCTGTACCTCTGGGTCAGCCATACGCAGACTTCGCTGCGGAACCGTGACCGGCTGTAGCTGTGCCGCAGTCGGGGCTGGTTGAGGGCTTGGCGGTCTGCTAGGAAACGGCGAGTTAACGAAATCAAACGGCGCTGGCGATGCCTGCTGTCTAGGGTTTAGCGCGTTTACCAGAATGTCCAATAATGCCATGTTACGCCCCTGCACCCATCAGCTTCAAAATGGTCATCAACCCACCGCCCTGATTTTGGCTCATCATTTCTTGCGCGGTCATGCCCATGTTAGGCACGGGGCCACCAGCTAACAATTCTGGCCTGCCTTGAAAGCCACCCTGCATATTGTTATCACCGATAGCGCCAACTAATCTCATGATTTGATCAAACGTATCAGGCGATGCGTCAACAAGCTGAGGCAGCTCAGGAGCAGCTGGAGACATTTGTGGTGCTGGCTGAGAAAATGGGCCACCTGTATCTACCGGAGACATCAGAGGCTGATCTGCCATCTGTAGTGCCTGACCGCCGCGCTGCATTTGTCTGGTAGCCATTGAGTCTCGGATGCCACCCTTTTCCATGCCCATCTCAATTAACTTCATGAGTCCCATTGCTGGCGTCATGATATGCCTCCATAGTTCACGCGGTAGTAACCATCAGGGAACTCAATAACAAGATCCGGTCTGGTCTCCATAACCTCTTGAGCGAGTACACCCATGTCAGAGCCTGTCTTGCCAAGAACGGATTTGGCTTGCTTCTTCCACTCCCACGCATACAGGTTATAACCGCCCGGGGTTTTGCCGACCCTGCGGATATTCTTCTTGAGCCTAACATCCGAGCCAAGAAGCATTGACGCCCATCCAAACAAGCCCGGATCGCTTGTGGTGGTTTGCGATTGCGGAGCCTGAGTGACACCCAATGCCTGAGCAAGATATCCGAGCGCAGTGCCGGGTTGCGCCTGATACTGACCAAACTGGCCCTTGCTCGCATCAATGATTTGCTGCTGAAGCATTTGCTGTAGCAGACCTTGTTGTTGCATACCCTGCAACGCAGTTTGCGCCTGATTAAATCCAAGATTCCCAAGATTGCCTAGCTGAGTGCCAGCGCCCAATCTCATGCCAGCGCCTTGTAGTCCAGCAGATTGATTTGCAAGAGCGGCTTGCAGTTGTTGCTGACTTAAACCGCTTCTAGCGGCGTTCATAGCCGCCTGATTTGCAAGTGACGCTTGCAATCCAGCTTGCTGATTAGCCATGCCTGCTTGCAATCCTGTGGCCTGATTAGCGAGAGCAGCCTGTAGCGCCTGCTGCGCGTTGAGCGTTCCCGCTTGCTGCCGTCTGGCAACATCCTGCTGTGCAAGCTGTGCAGCCGTAGCGAAGCCCTGCTGCCGCAATTGACCACCAGTCCTTGCCTGCTGCTCTAGCGCGTTACGGGCTATCTCAGCCTCCATAAGAGCGCCCCTTGAGCCACCGAACGCACCAGCGGCTTGTGCTTGTGCCGCAGCTTGATTAGCTTGCACCAAGCGATTGCGCTCAATGTCAGCCATAGATTGGTCTATAACCTGACTAGTGTAAGGGTTATAGAACCGATCTATATCCGCCTGCGTAGTTTGCGCGGCCTCCATGCTAGATGGCGCAACACGCTCAAAGCCAAGGTTAAACCCTGTCCCTATGGTAGAAGGATCATAGCCGGTAGCGGCAACATTCATAGGCTGATAGCCCATGATGTCCCTTGCGCCTGCCATAGCGTCATAGATGCTTTGAGAGGACGCTTGAAACATATTTGGCGTGCTAGTTGTCTGCCCTGCTGCCGGAGATACCGGAACCCTGCCGCCCGTTTCGTCTGGGATTACCGGATCTGGTCTAGTGCCTGCCTCTACCCCAAAGTCAGGTTTTGCTACGACAGCATTGCCGCCCTTGCCCCCGCTCCCGGACACTGCGCCAGTATTTCCTCCCTTGCCACCGCCTCCACGCATTGCCATGCTGGGAGGAAAGCCGCCGCCTGCTATTTGGGAGGCTCCGGGCATGGCAGCGCCACCAGTAGGAAGTTGTATTTCTGGCATTTGACCGGGGTTAATACCCGGGGCCACGCTCTGCAGCCTGCCACCCATCGCTTGCATTCCCATTAGCGAAAACTCCCCATATCAAAGCGCGGAGGCCACGGTAGATAGTCTGGATACCCGGGCGGCCTTCCATCCTGCCCCGGTGAGGAAAAGTTCGGATTAGTTTCTTCAGTACCGTAGGGGGTAAAAAACCTATTATATTGTGCTGCTTGCCTTGGGTTCCTTGCCTCAAACTCTGCCCTAGCCTGCTCAAATAAATCGCCAGAACTATATCCCCTAATCCCACCGGCAAACTCTTGTGCTTGAGGCATTCCGGCTAACGCATCACCACCGGGGGCAGCAAGACCATAGGCCGCAGCAGCGTCATAGGCACCCTGCATCCCTGCTTCTTGCATAGGAGAAAAGGCCGCAACATCAGGCCCGTAGTAAGGCATATAGCCTATCTCTCCCATCGCTGATGCTTTGCGTAAGTTCTCTTGCATGGCCCTTTCAGCCCACGCTGGAATCTCCACCTTGGTTGATTGGCTTCCGCCTTTGCCGCCGCCGCCCATATTAAATTTCCTTCGCTAAACTTGTTAAAAAGGGCTTATACCCTTTCTCATCCAAAACTTTTTGCCAGCCCTTACGCCCGGCAACGCTTATTATCGTGCAGCCATGCATCTTGGCGTAATAAACAGCCGACTCATCCATATCGACTATCGTATCCATGTTTCCGCCAGCCAAGAAAATGTGAAACGCCCTCTTTCTTGGGTACACGATTATCTCCGTAACCGCACAAGCATCCTCAGCAGGCCAGAACTGCATTGTCCCCGTTTTGACCGCATAAACGATGTCTTCAAATTCATGGGTGTTTCCACCCCTATCAAGAGCCGCTTGAATCCACGGCCTGCATCGTTCTAGTTCTGCGTCAAGCTCTTCCATTATACCATTAGCTATTGGCTTATTCTCACGATACTCAGCGTTGTAGATGGCGCAGCAGGCTCACTCGCAATCGAGCTTGCTATGGCCTCCAGCTTGCCGCTGGCATCATCTACGGCTGCCATAGCCTCTAGGTAGTCCCCTGCGCTTACCGTAAATAGAGATGTCCTAGAAACTACCAGCGCCGCGTTATTTTGGTGTAGCGCATTCCTCATGGTGCTGTTGGCGACGTTAGATCCATTCAGTCTGGGCCAAAATGCAAAATTTACAGTGCTAGATGACGTTGACGATATCTGCGCCGAGAAAGATATAAGATACTTCCCTGCCTCATTAAAGGTAATTTGGCTGCCAGAAATGCTTAATCCGGTGTTATTGCTGTCTGCGGTATAACTCAATGCCGTAGCCGTATTTGCGGTAAATGTCACATTCGAGCTAATGTAAAAAAACCCATACCCGTCTGCTAATACAATCTGGCGAAACTCATTGTTTTTGGAGACAACTGGGTAGCCATCTGTATCCCAAAGGATAATTCCGTCATTTGTCGCCTTATCATCTGCATCCTTAAAGGCCACAGTTGACCTAACCCTAGTCAGGTAATCCGACAGATCTTCAGCCCATTGATTTGGGTTGTCTGGCGCGTATGGTGGTGGGCGCTCTCTACTCAACGCCTGCCTCCTCCGTAAGCCCTAATCCTTAGATCACCAAAGCGCCAATTATTACCCTCACCACCATCAATCCGCAGCTTCATCTGTCGCCCAGTAAACCTAACGCTTATTGGATTTGCTGGGTTATACGGCCCGTGAGTTGTCTCGGTGTCATTGGGGTAAAACTTGGTTTTGAACTTCAACGATACCTCACCCTGCGTATCTTCTTCTGGTATCACCTCTGTAATGCGAGCAACGGTGTCTCCATCAGCAAAGTCTATTGGGCCAGACTCTAAGAATACCGCCGCGCTCTCATGCCCGTAGCCGTTCTCATGCCGATACGCCGCACTGTTTGCGACCCACCACGGTTCTTGAAACGGGCCGCTATCAACTCCGGTTGATCTCGTTAGATCGCCAATTAACCAGTGATTCTCTCTGTAATCATAGGCGACATACTTGTTACACTCATCAGCGCCATTTGCTGGATAGAACCACCAGACCTCATTAAACTTTTGGTTGGCAACGCACCAGCCGTGGCTGACCTTAGACCTATTAAGCTCCGTAAATACCTTGTCATGAACCTCACAAGGCAGCACCCGAGCTTGTGTGCCGTCATAAAAGAAAAAGTTGTTTTTGCCCATCCAAAACGCGCTAGGGCCAACAGATGCCAGCATATTCTTACCGACAAGACCGCATGAGTCCCCAATCTTTTGAAAGCCAAAGACCGTAGGTGGCCCCTGATAAGTCGCCGTCCAGCAGTCCGTAGTGGTGAGTAGTAACGTCCTGCCACGCACTGAAACGCCAGCGACTAGAGATCCTGATGTTTGTAGCTCTATGTCGCCAGCCTCATTAATTACACTTGGCTGCCATTCATACAAATTTTCTCTGTCGCACCACTGCACCTTGCGGGGATTGCCTCCAGCCCTCAGCGCAAACACAAATCGCTCTGCTGTTACTACAAGACCATAGTTGCTGGTCGGAACCTCGGTTGGATTTGCGGTTGTGCCGTCAGCAATATCAACAACAAGCGCATTTGCCGAAACCTTAGTCATCGGGGTTGTTGTTGGGGCCAGAGACCATGCCGACATATCCAGCTCATAAATATGCCCATCAGAGTTAGAGACTGCTAACAAGTCTTCACCCCAGTTTGCCAGCGTCCACACGGTCGCTTCTGCGATTGTGAAATCTTCCTCTCGCTCTACACCGTAGTTCCCGCTTCCATAGGTGCTACCACCGTAACCTGTGTTTTGTGACGCCTCCGCAGTTCCTGACGGTACCGGGCTTGGTGTGATGTCGTAGGAAGATCCATTCCCATCAATAATTGAAATGCGGTTGTAAGATGCCGCTGCAAAATATGGATTATTAGAGTTGTTCACCCATGTGTGACTAGCCCGGTACTTCCTATCTTTCTTGTACACCCGAAACTTAGATATGACACCCTCAGCATCTGTGTAAACAGAAAAACCACTATTTGCTGCACTAGTTAGAGGATTGCCGGTAGTTATTTCCTGCGTAATCTTAGTTACGCCATCTATATCTGCGGTCGTAATTGCTGTCCCAGAAACGCCATCTAGCTTTGGCATGATGGTGCCAGACACTAATGACTCAACGGTAATTTCAACGAAATATGTTGTACCAGCCTCTAAAGATGCAGATGCATCCCGAAACACCTCGCCAGTGCCATTGATGTTAAAGTCTATCTCCCCATCAGTAGTATCCTGACTAATAGTCCCCGTGCCACTAGCAAGCGTCACAGACCATCCGGTTGCGCTAGTGAAGTCGCCGTTAGTAATTAGCTGTTCAACATCAGCAAAGTACGTCCAACCACCAACAGGCTGCGCGGAGTTGTTAGTCCACCGCACAAGGCTGGAATTTAACCAACGACCCTTAGAGTCTAGCTCGTTGCCGTGATTGTAAATCCCAGCAGGAATGTCAATTTTGACAAGCGGCATTAGGCAGTGAATCCAACGAATGACCCGTAAAGTTGCGACCCGACTTTCCACAGTTGCACCCAGTTGTCATTGGTTGCGTGAAGGCTAGGCGCACTACCATAAACCCATTTCATCGTAGGCCATGTAACCGTGTCAGTGCCTACGGATGATATCTGCAAGGTGACAAATTGACCGGCAGATAAACTGTCAGTAATTGTCACGTTGCCCGTCATAGCAATTGTTTGAATGGTGCCATTTGCCGCAGAGATATTAACTGTCCCTGATGCTCCGGCGCTGTACACCTCTTCTGTGATTGAGCCATTAATATCAATAGACACAACGGCAGTCAGCGTAAGGCCGTCTGCTGTGATACCGTCAATGTTGATGTCAGCGCCACCTCCATTAAGGATGGTATCCAGCGATGTCCAATTGCTGTTGAGCTTTGTACCCCACGCGTTGGCATCTCCACCAATTGATGGCAAGTTAAAGGCAAAGTTTGTTGTCGTACTCATGTCAAATCTCTCTTGCGATGCTCTATTTTACACCGTGTTGGTTGATGGGTATTGTCTGCTTTGACCGGGCCATATCAACCTCACCGCGCCATGATCTCCAGCTAGACCAGCGTAACCGGCGTCTGGGTTTAGATATCTAGCACCCGCCCGGGATGGCGCACCGCCTCCATATCCCGTAGTGCCGCCACTTACGCTTCCGTTTGATGATCCAACCCCACCATCTACAGCACTAGGGCCGCTACCTTCGCCGCCCTCGCCACTGGCTCCCTCGCCAAAAATCGCTGTGCCTCCACCATCTCCGCCGGTTCCCGGGACGTAATAAGATCCGCCAAGCGTACCTGATGATCCGCCGCCACCTGCGCCGCCAGCACCATCAGCGCCATAATCCTGCTGCCAATCACCACCAGATCCGCCTACGCCAGAATATCCCCCAGCACCGCCACCACCATTTCCCTCGCGGTTATCGGCACCTAATCCACCTACTCCGCCAGCATTAGAACCTGACGATAAAGCGTCCCCGTTAATGTAAACGGAATCCTGTGATGTTGAGTTTACCCCGCCCCTTCCGCCCGGGGCGCGAAACAACAAGGTTCCGCCACGAGATATTGTCGTTGAGCCTCCATGACCACCGGGATAACCAGAGGATGAATATGCACCCGCAGAGCCTCCTGCGCCCACCACTACGGTCAGCGTTTCACCTGCGATAACAAGAAATGTCGCGTAAACCAACGTCCCACCTGCGCCACCCTCAACAGTGCTGCCATAAAAGTTGGCAGAGCTTCCTCCACCACCACCAATCATAACGGCAGAAATCATGTTCACATTGTCGGGAACGGTAAAGCTATAGCTGCCAGCAGCCGTATATGCTTGCGCCCCGTCAGACGCCAATCCTTGACCAGCAATCAACGCCCTAAACATTATCCCAACCCCTCATCATTTCTCTCATGTGGCATAAGCGCGTCCGTCCAGCTTGCTGGCCCCTCTGCAACATTTATCCAAGAATCTACAGGCTCCGCTGCATTAGCCCACGCATCTACCGGCTCTGCCTCTAGCTCCCACTTAATCCTAGCGGCGATCAGGCCAGCACTAAGCGACCCAGATTGCAGTCCGTAGAACAGCCGCCTGCCAGCAGCAAAATTGCTTGCAGACTCCCCAATGATTTTTGACGCCCTTGAGGACAGAAATACGGCAGGCGATACACTAGTAGATGTTGGATCTGTATCAACATAACCATCAACCCAATAACCATCTTGTGCGTATACTGCGTTTGACAAGAATCCGACGCTTGCCAACTTCCTTGTAACGCCAGCCTTGGTCGCAGTATTTTCAGCGGCAGCAAGCCCGGCGTAAGCGTCGTTCCCCATAGCCACAGCAGCGGTTGATGTCGCAGCCGGGGCCAATGCAACTAGCTTGGCATCGCCCTCTGCATAGCCCTCAACCCAATATTCTGGCTCAACGTAATAGCTCACGCCGATCTCACAATCTGAATGACACCGCCAATAATCCCACCGCTAACCAGCAACGCAAAAAAGACCATAGCTACATCCATCAACAACCGCTGCCGCTTTCTTTGCTTGTAAATAACCTGCTCTCGTTTCGCCTTAATCTCCCGTCGTAGCGCTATCATTTCTTGATATGTCTCTGTGCCATACGC
>Ga0099848_1001587_pt1 | contig 10655 bp, 2 predicted proteins | sample CB_VirMetaG_3_FD_78179 | JGI IMG/M metagenome (GOLD analysis project Ga0099848, IMG submission 78179) | Freshwater to marine saline gradient viral communities from Chesapeake Bay - CB_1508_1S Viral MetaG | ecosystem: Environmental > Aquatic > Marine > Coastal | place: USA: Chesapeake Bay... | reverse complement strand
TAACACAGTCAGGAGATTACGCTCAAGAAATTGGTGAAGTAGAAATAGTGCCATTTGGATTATTAAGCACTGTTAGATATATGCCTTATGAAAGAAGAGTACTTCAAACACATTTAAATTCAATCTATCACAAATTAAATATACCACAAAACGCTTTTACAATTACTGGTGCCACCACATTTACATGTGATGACTTCTATTACTATCATTTCATGATTAATGATTACATCTATGATTATAGACGAAGAACCACAGAATCTCAAGGAGTAAGACGTTGGAGAGTGACTGGATTAAATGATACAACTAAAACTGTAACTGTTGCACTAGACACTGGATATACTTCTGTTAATGTATCAAATTATAATGACCAGCAGGCATATATTAGTGGTTCTACCATTGTGTTTGAAGATACTGGCGGTCAAGAAATTGACACCACATATACATCAGGAAACTTAAATGATTCCATCTCTGCAAGTGCAATTACTGGAGATCTTTACTTTGTTGGATATTATGGAGAATTAACAACAAGATACAAATATATCACCATACCTGAGTTCATGGAAGCATATACAGAATATGCATTTGATTGGTTATATTTTACTAAAGATGAAGATGTATCCCCTATTGCATCCAAGGCATGGATTCTATGGCATAGAAATGAATCATCAGGATATAGAGCACTAAACTATAAACATCTTTATTCCGAAAACTATAACTTCTATCAAATTGGTGACTTTAAAACATTTGTCGATAACTCTGTATTGATTGGTGGAACTAGTAGAGAAGATGGTATTGAACAAAGAGCATTTGGAAGACCCCAATTGGTAGAAAAAGGTGATCAATATAATGAATTGTATACATTACTTCCTCTCAAATCATTATATAATCCTAAAGAAAACTGGAATCAAGTAGCATTATCCAGAACCTCATCGCTCTCAAAAGGGTCTCGCTTAATTGGATTAAGTAATTCCACTGCGGTTGAAGTTGGCAATTATATTATTCAAAATTCAAATGCTGGATTTGCAACTGGTGCTTCTATTCCATTAAGAACCAGAATTATTCAAACATTAACTGATAGTAATTCAGTTATTGTAAGTAAATCATCTACATCTGGAGGATCTGTAAGTTCTTATGTTCTAGATCACCGTGGATTTGTTACATCTGGATATATTGAAGGGGTAAGCGCAAACATCTATCGTTTTTATGGCGATGCTTCTGAATTGCAAATAGGTATGAATGTTGTTGCAGTAAAAGATCCTTCTAGATCATCTTATAATAGAATTACACGTATTGAACCAACAATATCTGGATACACACTTTTAACATTAGAACAAGATTTTGCTAATGTAAGTAATACAATTCAAGGTCCATTTGCTTCATCATCTAATAATGGTTTCCCAAATGCTCAATATGGTTGGTTTACCAGAACGGGATTAGTTCAAACTGATCCTTATACAGCAATAAGACAGTTAGTAATTAGATGGAATGGTGTAACTGTACTTGATACTTCAAGCACAAGTGATTTCCCAACATCTGGTGGTATTACTTTATCAGATGGATACACTTACTATCCAGACCAATACTACAATACAACATATGGTTGGTCTACTGATCAAAATAACGCATTCGGCATCAGAAGAGAGTTAACTGGAGGTCAATCTTTATGTGCAATTTACTATGATCGTGGCGTAGATATTACTAAACCTTTGGCATCATTCTGCACAAGTACTGGTTGTGCCCAACAAAATTATAATCGTGACACGGATACTGCAGAGACAAGATATATTTCATTACTTATTGATACTCAAGATAACTCAAGCACGGATGTAAGATGGACCGAATCATCTTTGACTGGATCATATAGTGGACAAGATGATCCAAATAGAATCATCTTCACAAATGGTTCTGCATCAGTATCTTGGTGGTCAGATTCATATCCCAACAAAACTGGACCAAACATGGGTACTAGAGTTGGAGGAGTTGCCACACCAACTGCATTATCCATTGGATATACCATTAACAGTGGAGATCCAATTCAAAATAAAAAGATTTATGGTGGCGGTGGAGTTTATGCTAATTTTGATGGTACTGGATTAGGAAATGCAATCAAAGAGCAATATCCAGAATTTCCAACAAATGCATACTATCCTATCGGCATGATTGAAGGTTTAGTTAGAATTAGAGGGGACATTAGAAATGGAACTGATAATGGAAATAGAAAATATTATCTTATCATTAGAGTATTTGATCGTTTACAATCTATCCCACACAATAATCTTGGTGTTTGGAAAGGCGGAGAACTTCTTAGTGATGGAGTGACTAAAAAGGGACACGTTATTGACCTTACAAAATATCCATCAACTCACTTTAACTTCACTAAAATTGGCATAAATGAACAAGATCTCGATATGACATTACCATATCAAGGTCAGATTTCCACAAAGCAACAAATGGAAACCATCTACAACAATTATGTAAATGATACTTCTAACAATAAGCAAGACACAATAGATAGGATGTATCAATTGATTGCTCCAGTTACTATTACTGCTAGTGAAGCAAACACCTGGTTCTATAATCCATCTAGTTTTGTAACTGACAATGGCGACGGCACATTAACATATACAATGCCTTCTGGAACATGGTTTAAAACATATTCATTAACAGGATACTTGATGTGGTTTAATGATTTCGAAGATATTCAAGATACTGAAACATTATTTACTTATAGACCTTCAGGAAATATATTACCTACAAATCAACCAGATGGCGAATCAGATTTAGTAAATATCTTCCCTCAAGAAGGTGTTGTTAAGATTACAAGTAATGATTGGCAAAATGATCAATTTGAATTCTTACATTATAGAAGACAGCAATATGAAATTACCCCAATGCCTACATTTATTGAGGACAGATATCCTGGCATTAGATTAATTAACTCATTATCTACAAATACAGAAACACTTCCTCACTTAATTAATAGTACCAATAGATTATCCGTTCTTGTATTTGCAAATACTACTGATAATAAAGAACTTTGCTGCCCACCACTTGATACTTCACCACCATTTGATAGTTCTGACATTGGATTATCCACAACTACAAATGAACCAGATATGTCTATTGCAGGATTAGTAAATGTCAGAAGTATTACTGCAACTCATCCGACAAGTAAAATTTATAGCATTCCAAGCACTATTAATGGTCAAGCATCAAATACTCAATTACCAGTTAATAAGAAACTGGGAATTGTATTTGGTGGTATTGAATATGATCTGCTTATTGGAGACAGTAAACCTTTCTAAGGTTTACGCATGATAATATAAAATTCTTCGCCATTGATAAGTGTTTTGAGTTTAAATGATTTACCCTGTGAAAGCAAACTTGAATTGAAATTATCATTTAACGACTCACTTAATCCTGAAGATTTAAACCCATTGTTAACATCAAGTTTAATCTCAGTAGTCCATACTAAATCATTAATGGTAACATTGAAAGATTCAGTTCTAAGTTCTTGAGATTCAGGAAATGCTTTCCATGGATTAAAATAACTAGAAAAAGATCTCGTTTTTTGAGCAAAGTCAGCAGCAAGTGGATTTGTAGTTTGAGATAATGCACTACTAATGTAAATTCCAGGTGAATTATCCAATTCCAAATCTGTTTGAACTGCATTTAATCCATCAGGGTCAAACGAAGTCAGAAGACCATTAATATTAATTTCTTTTTGATAATATAAATTCCTATCAATCCTATATTTGGTAGTTCTTAAAAATGATGATTGATCTACATTGTTTGTAATTCTATTTAATTCTGTAGAGTATCCATCTCTAACATCATAACTAAATCCTCCAGTATTAGTAAAATCATTTAGTCCATTATCTGTAATGATTGGAGGTTCTAGATTTTCAATATTAAACAATTCAAGTCCATCATTTCTTTCAAATAATAGGTCTGGAACAAGAACAGTTGTGGGAACAATAATATTTGCATATGATAAACTTTCATTCGTTGTAACTTCATATTTTGTAAAAAATGTTATGAGTTCTTTATCTGTTTCATCATTTGAACGGGGATTATCTACAAGAAAATATGAGTCAACTCCATTAGAATCAAATACCCCATACTCAGTGGTTGAAGAAAATACTGGAGTTGATTTTATTATCAATAAATTGTTTTGAGTACTATTGAGTGCAAATCCTAATCCCTGTGCAACTATCTTGATATAGTAATGCTGTACGTTATCAATAAACGAAGTATACTTATCAATAATATTATATTCAACGCCATTTGCAACATTAGTAGATCCTATTGAAATTGAAAGATATGTAGTTTCATTAGTTTCACCAACTTGCAGCGTTCCATATTTTGAAAAATTATCAAAATGATTGATAACTTGATTACTTATTGTTTTAAATAAAATAAAATATGGTCTTTTATACTCATCATCTAAATTCTGAGGAAGAGTGTAACCTGGATTTTGAGGTGCTCTAAATGATACGCTGATTACATGTGCTACTCCATTAGAATTCACCTCTGTAGCAGCGATTAAAGCGGCAGCAGAGGGTCTCTGATATAAGTAACCACCATTGGTAACATATTCTGTTAATAAATTATAATCAAAGGAAAATTCTCCAGTTCCATCTACATCAAATACTGAGGTTTCCAATCCTGTAAGATAATTATATACTCTGGTTCCATTATTTCTAGATGATCCAGCAGGTGTTGGATTAGCATTAACATAGTTAACAAACCAGTTGAGATCTCTATTATTGTTATAAAATTCATTCATCAACTCAACATCATATTGAGTTAATTGACCATCTCCAGTAATATCATATAATTCAATATTTTTTAAAATCTTTTCTTGTGCATAAATTTTTCTATTCACATCAAATGCCTTTGTTGCTGCAGAGTTGGGAAGTCCCCAGGTATTAACACCCGTATTCAAGTTCTTTTCTATATTATAAGTTCCGTTCAATGAATCTGAGGTGTTACTAACAGCAACTGATAAAGATGCAGTATCTAGTGTAGATATATCAAAAGCATAATTACCAACCAATACAACTTTCCAAGGGAAACATACAATTCTAAGAGCAAACCCAGTTCCACCTCCAGGAATATTTGCTTGCAAAATATCTCCATTAAAATATCCATCACCATTGTCAGTGATTCTTACTGATGATACATTTCCGTTTGCATCTACAATAATCTCTGCTTTAGCATCACTACCAGATCCACCAGTTAAACTAAGATTATAAGTTCCAGGAAGATAATCTTCTCCTCTATCGTATACGATGTCAATTCCACTGGAGTTTTCCAACAATGTTCCATCACGATCAAATCCAATATAAATTGAATCAATGTCTCTGATTAAGTTAATTGGTATTGCATATACATAATCATCATCAGTATATGTAAAATCAGTATTCCACTGAAATTGAGTTCCTTCTCTTAAGAGTTTTTGAGATTTAATATTTTGAGAATTATTTCTAAATCTATTCCAAAATAATGATGATTTCCTTGTTGATAATCCAGCAAATAATCTAAGATCTTCATCAATATTACCACCAGCAAGGTTTTGAATAAGTTGCGTGCCGTTGGTAACTTCTGCTAAATTTAGTGTTTGTACAAAACCTTGGTTTGCCATTTAATCTGTCCTTACGATCCAACCGAAACTTCTTAATGTTTGAGCAGTTACAACACCTCCAGAAATGTTTTGCTGCTGACCATAGGTAGTAGAAACTACAGTAGCACTCAAACTACTATTATCAGGAGGATAGTTTGTTACATTTCCTGGACTATTACCTGGAAATGTAACAGTATCGTTTGCATAATCAATTGTAACTGAATTAGTTATATCAGTACCATTTAAACGAATTGTAGTTTTATATTCTATGTTTCCACCTGGAGGATCAAAACTATCTCTCAAATTAACATTAAAAGTAAATTGATATAATGGATCTTGAGGAATAGAAGAGACAACTACTTGTTCAATTCCAGGATCAGTTGAAGTAACTAATACATTTTGATTATTAGCAGTAACCAATTTATTTGATGTATTTGTTGCTGCACCTGAATTTGATACTTGATGCAATGTATCAGAAGTATTAAACAATATACCGTTTGCACTTGTGTCTGTATTATCAATTTCAATTTGATTGCCTATGAATGTTTTAATCTTACCATAAGCACCAGTATTATTTTGTTTTAAATATTGCCCAACTACAAGACCAACTGGACTTCCAGATAAAGTTAATGTTCTTTCTGATGATGGTCCTAAAACTGGAATTGGATCTGGATGTTGTACAACAATTGTTTCAGTTCCAACTGTTGCTGTAGTTTGAGTTGGAGTAAATGTAATAATCGTTGATGGTGGAGAGTTACCAGTAAGGTTTACAACTACTCCTGATCTTTGAGCATTATTGTAATTTGCAACTAAATCATCTAAAATTAAATCAACATTACTTTGACTTAAATTATTATTTGATAAATCTATAGATCTTAATCTAGTAATTCCAGATAATCTGCCAGGTGAGAATCCATTTATATCGCAGTTATTTAAAGAAATAAATTGTATATTTGGAGTTCCTGAAGAGAAATTAGGTACAAAACCTGATAATATTGGATTATTAGATACAATAAAATATTTTAATGCTGGTAATCCAGATAAGTTAGTAATACTATTGAAGTTATTACCAGACAAATATACTTCTTCTAACCTGGACAAGTTTTCTAAATTAATTATACCATCAAAATTATTACTACTCAAATCAATATATTTAATATTTTGATTTCCAGCAAATGTAGGTAATGGTGTTCCTCCTACTCCAGTACCCCACCCACTAGATGGTGAAATTAGTGTTTCTAAATTTGGTGCAACTCCAACGTTAAAGAATCCTCCGTCAATGTATCCACCTGTACTAATAATTTCAAGATATTTCAAAGAAGGTAAATTGAATGCAGATCCTTGGAATGAAGCACCAGAATAAGTTTGAGTTGCAGGATCATAAATTCCAATATTTCTACCAAGAACTCCACTACGTATTCTAATATCTGATATCCCTTGACAATCTTCAAAGGTATCATCCCACATGATATATGTTCTTCCATGAATTCCCTGGTTTGCAGATAGATTTTCAGGTCTTCCACCCTCAACATTAGTATATCGCAAATCAATAGAAGTTAAACTTGCATTTCCTACAAATTTAGGTATCATTCCATCCATACTGGATGAATAAAAACTCAAACTACTTAAATTTGTACATCCATTAAAAACGTACTGGTTAAATGATGTTGGATTTTTACTGGTAAAAAAGTAATTATTAGCATTACTTGGATTACCCTCCCCAGTTGTAGTATTAAAATTTGAGGGTGTGTTACTTCTAGATGGGAATCTAGAATATGAGCAATTTACACTTCTCAATGAAGTTTTAGATTGCAATCCAGATGGAATAGGCAGTCCAGTATCAGAAATATTAATGTCACTAATATTAGTCATTAAAGTAAAATCAAGTGATGCCACACTTAATGATTCATTATCATTAACATCAAATGTTCTAAGTTGACTGACATCATCCCCTTTAAGATAATTAGATGGATTTAGAAATACATCGCTCAATCTTGTGTATGCATTATCTGCAATAGAATAAGTTCTAATGTTTTTTAAGTTAACTCTTGGTGTAATTTCATGCGTTGTTTGGTAATTATATAAATTTTTATTTTCAAGATCTGGTGATTTTGTATTACTATTTTTATAAATGAATTTACCAGAAGAATTTGCCATTGATAAAGTTTGCAAATTCGGACATCTAGTAGATAAGTCCAACACATCTACATTTTCAGTATATCCAGAAATAGTATCAAGTGGTGTGTCTGGATTTGGATCTCCGATATAAACATAATAGATGCCATCAATATCTCTAAACTTATCATAATATCTTCCACCAATTTCTACTGCAACTTTTGATCCAGTTGGTCCAATATCAAATGTATAAGTTTGATTGGCAGTTTTATCTACTTGAACATTATCATATTCAGTTGAAGTAATATTTTTCAGAACTAAACTTTCATCAGCGGTTAAAAATGTAGTATTAGCAAAATAAGTTCCACTCAAATAAAGATTTAGTAGTGTTTTCGGCAATCTTTCAACAACTTTTGTTCCGAAATTAGTATAATCATCAGTATCATTTTGATTTAAAGGATTATTCTGAAGTAATATTGTAAATAAATTAGAGTCGTTATTTTCATCATAAGTAATTTGTTGCCAATCTGGCATCTCATTTAATAAATTGCTTTGCAATTCAACATATTGGAGATTTCTAAACTTTACTGCTGGTAAATTTCTAATATTTAAAGAGTTTCCTACAATTTCTAAGATATTATTTGGTGGATAATATAGTTTAACAAACCTTTCTTTATAAGTTGAAGCATTATATCTTAATTGAGATATACTGTTAGATACTATTGGTGTTGTTTCTATTTCTGATTCAGATCCATCAGTTGCTAATATTGTAAAAATTGGATTAGATCCAACAGTTTCGAACTTAAAGTTCATTGAGACGTTTTTAAACGCAGTAGTAAACACAATAGGAATACCACGCATAGCATAAAGAAATGCTGGGTTTCCGTCTAAAGTTATTTCAATTACATCAGTAGCGACTTCTGTTTCAAATCTAATTGGTTCTGGAGTATCTAATACGTTTATTAATGCTTCACCAACTCCTGGTCCAGGAAATCCATTACTCTGATTAACTTTTAATGTTCCTTTAACTTGAACTGACGCTCCATAGGAAATTGCTTGCTCCTCGTTAGTTTCGTCTGATGTGGCAGTACTCCAAGAACTTACCCTAGAAGTTGAAATATCTCCATACTTTAAATCATCCTGAGAGAGATTGATTCCTTTATCATTAGGAATATATTGATATCTTATTGCACCTCCAGAAACTGGACCATATGCTTCAAAATTCCCTTGTGTTGTAAATTGGTATCCTGCAGTTCTCGCAACAATACCACCATACAAAGAACTGTCTGATTTTAATCTATCAATATACCTAGTCAATCCAACATCAAGACCAGATAAATTTTGCAAGTCAATTGGGTTTATATTATCAGAAATTCCCCTAATAACATTAAGGTCTCTGATATCTAGTCCAATATTTTGTAGAGCAGTAACTTTTGATTCAATATCAGAGAAGTTAAATGATACTTTAAGTCCAAAAATTACTTGGTTTCTAATGGTAGTCGCCATATCTTATAGTTGCTCTACGTATGTTAAATTAAGTTGAATATCGACTGGCGTATTATCTAGAGATCTACCAACTAAATATACCGCCTCAGTATTAACAATATCTGGAGTGATTACTTTCCTGTCAAATCCAAAGACATCAGTTAAATCAAATGTTTTTGTCTCATTATTAATATATATGGTCGTTAGAGTATTGCCAGGTCTTAACAGAGAATCACCTTGCTTATCTACTCTAGATGATGATAATCTATTGACAGGACTAAATGCAGATGGTACTAAATCATCCAATCCAGGTGGTGTTTGATTAATAGAACCAACTCCATTTACATTTAATTCTCCAGTTTGATTGTTTGTTCCTGCACTGTAAGTTACTGAAGCATCTCCATCAATAAAATTATATTTCCACTGTGGATTAAAAGTAGAAATATTGCCAAGAAGATCTACATTATGAATCTCAGCACCTCTAAAAATAGATCCATCCTTCATTGTAATAAATGCATAGAGAGGGAATGCATTAAATTCAAAAATGCCCGTTCCACCAGGACCAGAGGTAAACGATGTTGGTGTGCTGTATTGATCTCCTTCTGAGAACCATGATTTAATAGTAACACTGTTATACGAAATCAAGAAATTGGGAGTAGTAATTAATTGTTCTCCCTGTGAATTCAATGCATTTACTAAATCATAGTCAACTGGAATAATATATTTGGTAACTTCTTCATTTCCAGATCCTTCTTTGTAGGTTATCTGAATATTTGCAAATCTTGATTCACTGGTGGTTCCAGGAAGTGGGTCTCCTGGGTTTGCTGGTGGATCATAAAAAATAGTAATGTATGCTTCATTAACTTTAACAGCAACTTGACCACCAGTAGGATCTCCACTTCCAAGAAGGATTGGAGATTCTGATTCTAAGAAGTATGGTGATGAAGTAAGGTATAAATTAAGGTCATCCACATTTGTAAATCCTGTCCATTTTTCAAATGGTACTGCTTCTGTTGATAAAAGATTTTGCAAGTCAGTATTTGATACTTGAGAAACTTCAACATCAATTGGTTCATTTTTAGATACTGAAATAGCAGAGCATATACCGCTATAACTTCCTGGTGGATTTGGTATTCTAAAATCTTCGGTGAATGGGAGAATTCTAGTCCCCCAACCCTCACCAGTTTCAAATCCAAGAAAATCTCTAGATGTTTCATATGGGTGATAATCCAAATAAATCATCTCAGTTTTAGGTAATGTTAATACATTTTTAATTCCACTAGGAGTAACTTCAGTGATTAAAGTTCCATTTCCACCTGGTCTTTGCCATCCAGTCAATTCTCCAGTAATACTAAATATAGGTTTATTTGGAGTAAATCCAATTCTCCATTCTTTTACTTGTCCAGTAGATTCCCTATTAACTGCATTT
>Ga0099848_1001585_pt1 | contig 10663 bp, 16 predicted proteins | sample CB_VirMetaG_3_FD_78179 | JGI IMG/M metagenome (GOLD analysis project Ga0099848, IMG submission 78179) | Freshwater to marine saline gradient viral communities from Chesapeake Bay - CB_1508_1S Viral MetaG | ecosystem: Environmental > Aquatic > Marine > Coastal | place: USA: Chesapeake Bay... | reverse complement strand
GTAAGCAGAGACACGATCTTTTAATGTATCAACAACATCAACGTACTTTGACAATTTCTGAAATAAAACCGGTCTCTCGTTCGAACCGAACTTGTACAGTACTTTTGGAAAATTTTCGAAGTAATTCGACATTAGTAACCTTCCCTAACTTTCTTCTTATCGAGTGCAACGATTTCTTTAAACGTTAATGATACATCAACCTCAACGAAGTTGCCGTCTGTGTGCATACTGTTCGCAGTTGCGTTATACACTGTCTGTACGTTTTGAAGATAACACCGTTGTATCTTGGGAGCGGGATCTTCCTTTTTAAAATTCTTAACGTCAATTTCAAACATGTTGGGAAACTCATAACCAAGTGACGCACCAGTACTTGTTTCAATTGGTAGTGGATAAACTTCTTCACGAAAGAACTTGACAATGTTTCTAATTTCTTTCGCTTCTTTTGCGTTGTTCGCGATCATCTTGAATGTAAAGGTAAACTCACGTAGATTTACTTTTTCGAATAATGTGCGTTGGTTAGGATTCGTTGTGACACGAGACGCATTCTTAACTGCGGCACCAATTCCTTCACCAACTCCTCCAAGTGCTCCTGCGCCGAATACAGATCCAACAACACCGAACTTTGAACCTAGAGCGGCACCACCAACCGATGCGGCATTCTTTGCTACAATCTGAGTAGCGATACTCGAAGCGGCTCTACCCAGATTACCTTTACCATCCATAATACCCGCAAATGGATTTTTACCTTGAAGAACATCACCCGCAACTGCCCCTGCAATTCCTAAATTTGCTTCGTTGTAAACAACACCGTCTTGAAACGTCAGACTTTGTTGAAGTGGAAGCATAACTGATCCAACTAGTGTGCCACCAGTAAGATCCTCAAAAGAATCGAGTTGTTGCCCTAATTTCTTAGCACCCGCTATTATACCATCTTTTTCTTCTTTGGTAACTTCTTTGTCTGCTTCACTTGCGTCCTGATTGTCAGTGACAGCATCGACAACAGAACCAATTGTATTAATCAAAACTCCCGCAGGTGTATATGACTTAAGTAAATCGAATGCGCCTCTACCAACATCACCGAACGCTTCTCGAAAGTCTGCACCATCTACTTTAATTGCTCTGAACTTAATGTACGCTGGGTATGATTCGGTGATAGTCAAAGGGTAACGATACAATGGTGGATCGTTTTCAATTTCGACGTCAGTATTTTTTTTCTGTTCGTCTTCTTTCGACTCAGAATAGAGCGTGATCTTCTCAGCGGTCACTTCAATCTCTTGTAGTGCGTCTGCTTGACCAAGCAATTCTGCCGCTCTTTGATTTTGAGCGTCTCTGTATGTGTTCGTTCTACGCGCCATACTGACCCTATAAATATTCGGTAGTTATTGTTTTATTATTTATAGTGGTTCTATGGCGTATTCTGGAAAGTATCGAGTCAAAAACAAAGAGAAGTATAAAGGCGACCCAACAAACGTTGTCTACCGTTCTCTATGGGAGAAACATTGTTTCAAATGGTGTGATGACAACTCTGACATCAAATACTGGTCGAGCGAAGAAGTCATTATACCATACTTATACGAAGTTGACAAGAAGATTCATCGATACTTCATGGACTTAAAAATTGTTTACAAATCAGGCAGAACAATTCTGGTAGAGATAAAACCAGCAAAGGAGTTATCACCACCACAAGGTGATAGAAGAACGAAACGATATATTAGTGAAGGCTTGACTTACGTAAAGAATCGTAACAAGTGGAAAGCGGCTAGTGAGTACGCAAAGGATCAGGGATGGGAGTTTCAGATCTGGACAGAAAAAGAACTGACTGAGATGGGAATTATGCCAAAGTCAAGACAGCCTCTCAAAAAGATGAAACCATTTGCTAGAAAAAAGACTAAATAAAGTTATGTCGAATATTTTTCAAACAGTAGAGATGGAAGCGTTTCGTGCGGGGATCACTCCTCGTACCAAAGAATCGCGTGAGTGGTTTCGTAAGAAAGTGCAGAACATGCGTGGTATCAATCGCAGACAGTTGATGAAAGAAGATCCGATTGAGATGCGCCCCAAGTCCGCCGTCGGTTCGATGTACTGTTTCTTCTATGATGCTAAGCACAGAGACACACTTCCATACTGGGATGCGTTTCCTTTAATTGTTGCAGTTGGTCCTGCAAACAAAGGATTCTATGGGTTGAATCTACATTATCTACCCATACCATTACGTGCAAAGATGCTTGACAGTTTGATGGATATTACAAACAATAAGAAGTACGACGAGACGACAAAGTTCGAAGTGTCTTACAATACATTACAGAGAATAGCAAAGTTGAAGTATTATAAGCCTTGCTTTAAACATTACCTGACTTCTCAAGTCGAAGGTAAACTTGCGTACATTCCACCACCCGAGTGGGAAATTGCAACGTTTCTACCGATCGCACAGTGGCAAGGAAACAGAGGTCAGGTTTACAAAGATTCTAGGAGCATGATTTAATGTTCAACCCAAGTACAATAGATGAGTTTAAATCAGCAGTAGGTAAAGGAAATGGATTCGCTCGAACGAATCTATACAGCGTCATGCTCCCTTCGTTTGGAAATCTCGAAACATCACGCAACCTATCGTTGTTCTGTAGTAACGTAACATTACCTTCTCGTCAGTTATCTACCGTTGAACGAAGAATAAACACAGATTTGGATCAGGTGGCGTATGGATACGTCAATCCGAATATTTCTATGACGTTTCGTATTATGAACAATCAGTCTGTTCGAACTTATTTTGAGAACTGGCAGTCAAGAGCACTCGGAGCAGTGTCAGATACTGACGGTGAATACGTGTCTGCATATCCAGACGATTACGTTCAACCCATTCACATCTATCAACTACGAAAGGGTACAGCCTTACCGTTGTATACCAGAGACTTTGGCATCAATCGTGGACCAATCAATCTAAACTTTACGTTAGATCTTGACATTGGTACAAAGGGTGTCGCTACATATCATTGGATTCTAGAACGAGCGTATCCTGTTTCAATAACATATGAAACACTAAGTGACAATTCTAAAGACGAAATAAGCGAAGTATCGATTGAGTTTGCATATCGTCGTTGGAAAGGTGAAGAACTTAACACTAAGACACTGGGCGACACGACAGCAGGAAAAGTATTGAGAGTATTAAATAAAATATTTTAATGGAGTAAATAATGGCATTACCAAGTTTGAATGATACACCAAAGTATGAATTAAAGATACCGTCGACTGGAAAGAAAATAAAGTTCAGACCTTATCTCGTCAAAGAAGAAAAGATACTGTTGATCGCGGCTGAGTCAAAAGATAAAGATCAGATGCTCGGCGCAATCGTCGACACAATCAAATCTTGTGTTCAGGGCAATCTAAACGTAAATGATCTGACAACATTTGATCTCGAATATCTTTTTATCCAGATGCGAGCAAAGTCTGTTGGTGAGAACGCATCACTAAACATCAAGTGTCAATCATGTGAAGAAGATAACGAATACCACATGAATCTCGAAGACATTCGATGCAATGTCAAAAGAAAAGACAATGTGATTAAGTTGACTGACGATATTTCAGTTGAGATGAGGTATCCGAGTTACTCAAAGTTGAATAACGTTGATGACGAGAAAGAAGTCGGGCTGAGTGTGCTGATGAGTTGTATGGAAGCCGTTCTCACCGAAGATGAAAGAATAGTAATAGCAGACGAATCGAAAGAGAGCGTCGAGAAGTTTATCGAATCGATGACACGAGATCAGTTTAAGAAGGTTAGTGATTTCTTATCTGACATACCAAAGGTTGAGTATGACATCGACTTTGATTGTACGAAATGTGGCGAGCACAGTCATTATGAGTTGAGAGGTATACAAGATTTTTTTTAGTGTGCCTCTCGCATGAAACTCTCGCAAATTATTTTAAAACATGTTTTTTGTTGATGAGGCATCATAAATATTCACTAACGGAACTAGAAAATATGATGCCTTGGGAGAAAGAAGTACATCTCATTTTGTTATTGCAGGCATTAGAAGAAGAAAAACAAATGAGAGAATCATATGGCAAATCTTGAAGACGTAGTTGCTGGTCTCGAACTGAATGCTGAACTGTCGCAAGAAATTCGCGACTTCTCAAAAGATCAGTTGAGGGTGTCACTAGACATCGAATCCAATCTAGATCAATTCGTCAAAGAGTTAAAGAAACTTCAACTTGATCTACTAGAAGCATCGAGAGAAAGTGGTCGTTCTAACGGTCAGCCTAGAACGTTCGGGCAAACGTTCAGAGAGAGTGCGGGTCAGTCATCGGGTGAAGGTGTAGGAAAGGGCATTGGTCTTGCGGCTACTGGGCTAGGAGCAGGTGTCGGTCTTACAGCACTTGGTCTTGGTATCGGTGGATTCTTCGCTGGGCTTGCGGCTGGTGATAAAGCCTTGACTTGGATCAACACCGACATGACCAGATTGAAGGGTACGATGATTACTCTCGGTGAAGCGTTCGCAGAAACACCAACTGAAGGTCTACTTAAGATGGGTGCCGCGGCCGCGATCGGTGCCAAATTTGGTAGTCTTAAAGGCGCCTTGAATATGACGTTCTTTGGTGCAGGCCTTGGTGGTTTCTTTGCGGGTCTTGCTCTAGGCGACAAGGGCGCTCAATTACTTGGGACAGACGGGCAATCACTAGCAAACATAATGAAAGGAATGGGTGAAGGTCTCAATGCATTCGATAACACATCATTACTTGCACTTGGTGCACTAGTTGCTGTAGGATCGACAGTTGGTGCCGCGGCATTAACCAATCTACCGTTATTTGGTGTTGCGCTTGGTGGATTCTTTGCTGGGCTTGCTGGTGTTACAGATCTAGCAGGCGCTCTTGGAGCAGACGGCAGTGGATTAAAAGCGATACTGTTAAATACGTCTGATGGATTGATGAAGTTAACCGAACTCGATGTCGATAAACTTGTTGGTTTGGGTCCAGGACTAGCATCAGTTGGTGCTGGATTAATCGCTTTGATGGGCGCGAAGGGTCTTGCGTCTATCACTGATACGATAGGCAATTTCTTCTCTGACGATGGTGCTCCCAGCATATTTGAACGGATCGGTCAAGACTTACAAACGTTGTCAGATATCGATATATCTAAAATGACTGGATTCGATGCGTTGGCTGATTCGATGTTTAAACTTGGCGATGGTATGGATAAAGTCGCTGAAACCGATATGGATGATTTTCGAGATAACATTGAAGAGTTGGGTAAAGCGATTGCATTTGCAATTCCGATATTCGACAAGATGTGGAACGGTGATAAACTTGGTGCAGGTTGGTTTGACGGTTACGGCGAAGTTGATTTTGGTGAAGGATTGAAAAGTGTCCCCGTTCAAAAAATTGGTGATGCGATGAGTAGTATTGCATCGTTTCCAATTGCAGACGCAGTGAGTGAAGGTACAATGTCAGCAGTTGCTCAAACTCAGTCTGGTGGTGTAACAGTAATCAACAACAACACCAATGCACCAACTACGACTCAGAATAACATTTCGTCTGGTGGTGGTGATATTCCGATGCCGTCAGCAACGAATTCTGGATCAACGAGAGTAGACGCTTACGCATAAAAAAAAGGGGACAACAAGTCCCCTTTTGTTTTAATCGGTTGACCGATTAATCTTCTGCCGCTAACTTGGCGAAGTATGACATCGTGTCATCATCGTCTACAGCAGAAACACTCATTGGCTCAATAGCAGGTTTTGATTTCATTGGTGCAGGTTCTGCAACGGTTTCCATCGCTACTTGCTGTCGAGTAGTTTGTGGTGCGGATTCACCGAGAACAAGACTCAGTCGTGCTTTCAGTTCATCATAAGACTTGTAGTTCTTCGGATCAGTAAACTCGTTGAGATCATAGAGAGACTCGTAGATCTGTTCGAGTTCATCTTCATCACCACCGTTCAATGCAGACGGAGAAGAGAATTCTGATTTGTCATAGTTACGATAGCCTTCGACGTTACGAATCTTCAGTTTGAATGAAGCACCTTCCCAAAAGTCGAATGGGTTTACTGGATCTTCATCAGCAAACTGTGGTTGCATCAAATCCATGATCTTGTCGTAGATCTTCTTACCGTATGTGAACATGAAGACTTTACCTTCGTTCTGTGGGTTAGCAGGATCTGATTCGACTAGAATGTTTGACACATAGTGTAATCGACGTTTCTGTTTACGTGCGGTCTCTTTGTCTTCTTCACGACCACTGTTCCACAATACAGAGTTATACTCAGATACGGGATCTTGTTGACCAAGTGAAGTGAGAGACTTCTCGATGTACCACTGACCAGTTGGGCCTTTGAATCCGTGATCCCAAAATCGTACCCAAGGCAATTCGTTACCTTCAGGTGCGGGCAGAAAACGAATCACTGCATAACCATTACCTGCCTTGTCGACAGTTGGTTTCCACTGACGTTCGTCAGCATATGATTTGGTTTCTTTGGGACCGTCAGCTGCGGTTGCAGCCGATACTAGGTCAGAGATAGAGTTGCGATTACGCTTTAGATTTGCAAAAGACATATGTATTTCCTTGTATAGTTTCGTATGTTTTGTATTTCAGATTGTCCACTTTATTCATAATGCACTTGTATATAGTATCAAACTTCCTCCTAATTGTCAACCTTTTTATTCAAAGGGTAATTCATTTCCACGAGGTAGAAAGTTGAGACGCATTGCCTCAGCTTCTATTTTGTTCTTAATAACATTGGAGATATACTTTTTGCAGTCTTCTATTTCTAAGTTGTTCTTTTCACAGATATGCACCACTGCGTCCATATAACTCATTCTAAAAGATCTGACCGTATCTTCAACCAATTTAGTAAACCGATTCTTGTTCATGATGACGCTTTCATCTGTCATCATCTTCTCCCCATACAGTGCCAATGTCTCGATAATATGTCCCCTTGTTTCGTTGTATTTCACCATCCTTGTATGCCGGCGCAATACAAATCAGATTCATTTTCTTTTCTCGATTCTCACCCCAATAACCGTCAATCCATATGCCTGTACTCAGGTACGCTTGCATATTCTTGATGTAGTTCTCAGCGGTGTAATACTGCCGTCGTTCTTCGGGTTCCTTTGATAGACGATATGATTTAATTGCCGACAAGTGTTGTTTGCATGATTTAATCCACGTTTTCACATTTTTGGGTGACAACGGGTGATCGTCATCTAAGTCACGAAGACTCTCGTGCATTGACAGATTCTGAACAGGTCCTTTAGCCTCACGCGCTTTTGCTAACCTCTCAGCAGCCGCCTGCCTTTGTTCAGGCGTCATTGGTTTTCGTTTTCTTTTAATCTTCGTCATCTTCTTTAGCTCCACACCATGAGCATTCTTCATTTTTCTCAATAGACATGTGCCCGTTGTGTTTACAGAAATGTTCCCACATTTCAACATTCTTTTTACCAAAGATTTTATCCCAGTTGTCTCTACCTTTATCAGATAAAGCCTTTGATCTTATCGAATCGCCAGTAATATCATTTTTCGTTGTCATTGTCTTCCCACAAAAGTTCTCTCGGCATTACACCAGTTTCTTTTTCAATCCACCAATAAGGTTTATCACGATTGGACCATTTAGCAAACTCTCGTTTATCTTCCCAATAGAAGTTGCGGTATGATGTTACCGAATCGCCTTCTACAACACATTCAGGATATGCTTTCATTGCAGGAGGTGGTTCAGTGAATCCAACTCCTGTTAACTTCATTGGTGGAATCAACAAGACGTCTTCGAGTTTACGTTGACACTCGTGCTTCTTGCCATATCTATGCGTGTACTCTAAACAAAGCGCCATCCACAAATCATATAACCAATTGTAGTTATCACGAGACTGACGAGCCCATACAGTTGATGGATGATTGATGTGTGACGCTTTGTAAAGTCTCTCATTCATATACGTGTCTGGATGAAAATACCGTTGAATCTTTCGACCATTCACGGTTGTACCTACCCAAGGTTCACCATCAATCACACGATGCGTTGTGGAAAGAATTTGTGCATACTCGATACACATCTTAACCACATGTTTGTCACAGTGCATTTCTGCGCATTTGACGGTGTTTTTGTGTAGATAAAATATATTCATAATTAATCCAGTACGTGGTGTCTTGGTTTCCATCCTAATTGTACCAAAAAAGATGGATCTGCGCAAGTGTTTTTTCGTTCGCCCGTAACTTCTTTTATAGGAAGATTATTATCAGGCCACAAATGATCCGCAAGTTCTTGCACTAAGACTGGTTTACCATTCCCAACATCAATCGCCGGTACATCTATCAGATCGTACTTTTCAATGCAAATATCAATCGCGTCGCAGACATCATCTACGTGCGTCCAGTCTCTTGCATGATCGGTTATGTACGATACCTCTCTTTTCAATAATTTATCATACAACATGTCAGTTCGACTGTTCGGACCATACACTGTATGGAACCTTAAACCTAACGAGTTCTTTGGTGCGATTGCTTCCATCGCCCACTTAGTCGTAGCGTACGGAGACAACCACCACTCGTACACACTGGATGATGATGCGTAGATGATTGGAATACTGTTATCAATCGAATCGAATATCTTTTTCGATGCATTGACGTTCACATCCCAGTAGAGTTCTGGTTCTTCATGAGAACGTCGAACACCTGCCATTGCAGCTAGGTGAACAATAAAATCGAAGTTTTCGAAGAAATATTTCGAGTGATTCCAATCTCGAATATCGCTCATGTACTCAATAATGTTGTATTTGTCACCATACCGACGGAGGAAGTTACCAGCTATAAACCCTGGTCGATAACCCTTTGTTCCTGTCAGAAGGATCATTTTCTTCATACAATCAACCCACTTGTAACACGTCGATACTCTTTCTCAACTTCGAATGCGGTCTTTATAACAAACGCAACAGCGGACTTGTTGAACTTAACCTCGTCAGGTTGTTGGATACCTGTCATACATACCGCAGGAATAAATGCAACGCCCTCTTGCGTTTGTGTCAGTAGGCGAGGATCAGCAATGATATACTGATCCGTGTTCTCGTCCATGTATTTACCGACGAATTCGCCAGTCAGTGTCACGATTGACACCACATCATTCTTATTCATTTTAATCCTCTTTTATTTGTTCTAATGCGTCATCGATTACAGACTGTTGCCATTCATCAATGTATTCCCAAATGTAATCAAAATAAAGTTCACCTTCATCTTGCCACTCTTCTTCTACGTCGTCCCACTGTTCCTTCAGTTCCGAATACTTTCGACACAAGTTTTCACGAATCTGCTCGTCATCGATTTCGTCTGCATCAAACATGGCGCCGCCATAGTAAACATCGGCGCCAATGAAGTTGGGCATTTCATCTTCGTAAGTAAACAAAACGATCGACTCTGGATCAGCCTCAGCAACAGATTCTACGACGTACTGTACGAACTCCTCGGGTTGACGCCACGCAGAAGTCATAGCGAACCCATGTTCATCCCAATCTTGCGCATACGCCCACTTTGCACCCACTCGTTCGAACATGAACTCGTGATTGACCTCGTCAAGGTCATCGACGAATACGTAAGCCAAAGGGCATTCGCCTGTGTTAGCATGTTTATCAAACCGTTCACACAACTTATTAATTACCGCTTTACCCGCATCGTTAACTTCATGAAAACGTAAGTACGAGTTTACATGGTTAGCCATAATATTCTCCTATGAATTTAATTCTTCCACCGCACTACATACGTTTGGAAAGTGACATTGTAACACACCCCAACACTTCTGGGCAACCACCATGTGTTCTTTCTGTGTACCATTGCCCATTCTTAAATCACAATAATGTATCCACGAACGAAGTGTACCTGCCATGTACAACGTTGTTTCGGTGTTTCCTTCGGGAAGAACTGCACGTGCCTGTTCTTTTGCAATACCGTTATCAAGTGCCCACTGATACGCATCTCTGCTTGTGTTGATCACTTGACGTTGTTTCATGTTCCACTGTTCAATTAGACTATCGTACTTGTTGTAGTCCGATCCTTCGCCACCCTTTCCATAGTCTTCATCCATGATCTCAATCGAGTTCTGACGATTCTTAGGATCTTGAATACGGGCTTCACGCACAGTGAAACGTTCTGACACTGCATAGCGTTGACTGAACTCCTGAAACGAGAACGAACGGTGTCGCAGTATCTGGCGGGAGATATCACGAGTTGTTGTAATCTCCAGTGTGACTGAGACCATTTCAAAGGGAGACCAATGCTTCTCACGAATGAGATACTTGATCAATCGTTGAGCGGTTTCAGTGTTGTTCTGATTGGTTGGATTGCTTACCCTTGCGGCATATGCAATGAACTCCTCAGCGGTGCGACAACCCGTCACAGCGCTAGGAGAACTTAAACTAACTAATTTTACATCTGACATTTAAAAATTCCTAGGAATGTATCTCACTACAATGTAGAAAAATGAAATGATGGCACAAGCGATCAATGGACCATTCGCCGCACCGTACTCGATCCTCTCATAGAACGCAAAGATAATTGTAATCAATGAAAGTATTGTAAGAATAATATGTATCATAATAAAAAACGGCGACACTGTCACATAGCAATCAGTAGCAATTTTCGCAAACTCGTGCCGCCCAAGTCTCCTTAAGCAGTTGTCAATAATTCTTCGATGGCATCAGC
>Ga0099848_1001583_pt1 | contig 10673 bp, 6 predicted proteins | sample CB_VirMetaG_3_FD_78179 | JGI IMG/M metagenome (GOLD analysis project Ga0099848, IMG submission 78179) | Freshwater to marine saline gradient viral communities from Chesapeake Bay - CB_1508_1S Viral MetaG | ecosystem: Environmental > Aquatic > Marine > Coastal | place: USA: Chesapeake Bay... | reverse complement strand
CATGCATATGAATAAAAAAACTCACGGGGAGCCCATTACTGGCAACTATTGCCAAGTGTCAACAACACTGATTAACCAAGACCAAGAGGTCTTTGCAATTAACGTAAATTACGAACCCACTAAACTGGATCACAGTTTGGGTCAAAATGTTTAAATTTGTAACATGGGATTAGAAAGGAAATACTACAACGGTGGACCAGTCGAAGGTTGGCAGACAAATGAAAATTACTTTACTGGACCTCCTATGCCTCCTGCAACTTCATCGACTGGGTCAGGACAAAGTGCTTCTGGATTTCCAGGTGGTCACAACTGGCTTACAGGCACCTACCAGACAGGACAGATCGACCCAACAACTGGAATGCCAATCACTGGCAGCACTGGAGTTTCTGGTGCGACTGGAATAGGTCAGATGGTTGGGGGGATAGCTGACCTTATTGGAAGCAAGAAGAGAATCTCAGACTATCAAAAAGATAAAAGAAAAGCTGGGCAGAAGATAAAAGACTTCTACAACGCAGCAGAGGCTGGGGAATATAACTACTCTCTTGATAGAGGCTATTCTGATATGTACGAGATGTCTAAGACCAAGACATCGAGAGATCCCTTTGAAAGGGCTACTGCTGCTGGCTTAAATACACTTCAGTCTCAAGGCGGGACGAGAGGACTTTTGGCTGGGCTGTCTCCATTTATGCAGAATATGGCTATGGGGGAGACTCAGCTAGGGTTGACAGACCTTCAGAGAGAGATGACTGGGTTGGGTCAGCTTACTCAAGCTCGCGCAGGTATTACAGCTCAAAACGAAGCATTAAGAAATCAACTCGCTATGAGGCAGCTTGAGCAAAACGAACTTGCAAAGGCTACTGCTACTCAAAACATAGCGGCGGAGAAGCAAGCTAAAAGAGATGCTTGGGGGAATATCGCTTCTGGAGCTCTCCAGACTGGGTTGTCTTTTGTGAACCCTATGAGTATGATGGGGGAAGATGGGATGAAAGTACCGAAGCAACAATACAATAAAGGTGGAGCTATGAGATATCAAATGGGTGGTGATGTTCTGTCACAAATAATGGGGGGTCAAGGTGGCTTGCCGCCAGTACAGGGACCTCTCCCAGGGGAGGCTTCTCACGAAACCAACCCTATTCACATGTTGAATAACAACGGTGAGAAAGTTGGGGAGGCTATGGGTGGTGAGTTCATCGTCAATGCAGAGCAAGCATCAGAGATGACGGAAGAGTACAAGGAGATTAAGGCTAAGATCGATGCGGGAGAAAAGATTGGGGAGGAGGAGTGGATGGAGCTTTTCAAAACAATAGATTCTATTTTTGGCCAACCACAATTTAATGATAGTGAAATGGCTGAACAACCGATGTCATAATGGCTAAGGGGTATATGTATGTCGCTCCTGCTGTACAGCCACAGGAGACTTTTGCGGACAAGTTCTCTAAGATAGGACAGCAGATGTCACAAGCTCAACAGGCTAATCAGGCGGCTATGGCCCAGAGGATGCAGGCGCTAAGAAAGCAAAGAAACTCTCAGCTCTCTCAGCTTATGGCTCCTCTGAAGAATACTGATAGCTGGTCTAGAGCAGATATCGACGAGCTAAACAGTCTTATTGCTCAGTCTAAACAGAATTTGATTTCTAACCCAGAGGCATACCCAGATCTTCTTATGGCTGTATACAACTACGCCTCTCAGGGAAAGTCTCATTCTCGTGTAAGAACTGGGCTTAACAACGAAGAGGAGCAGTATGTGTCATATATGAACAACGAGCGAGAATGGCCCGTTGACGGATATTCAGCTGTTACCTCGGCTCAAGACTTCAGGCAGAGAGCTGACTCTTATGACAACATGTTTGTTGAGACTGGTGATTGGACAGACCCATCAACAAACCTCGTCTATACTGTTGGGGACTATCTAACCCCAGGAAAGAATAGCACGATGAAGGAGATGTTTGCAGCTGCAAATGAGGGGGCTGAAATATCCTATCAGCAAGATCCCAATACTGGAATAACGAAAGCAGTAGCTATTCGTGACGGTCAGCCCATTGGCGAAGCTGTTGTCTCTGGACCACTGGCCTTCCACCCAGGTCGAGGATCTGCAGAATACTTTACTCCAGACGCAGTAAATACTCAGTACGTATCTCCTGAGGACGAGATAAAGAATCTTAACAATGCCGTAGTAAACCTTCGCGGTCAGATCCAAAGCAGAGATATTCAAGAGCCTGAGGCAAGGGCTAGATTTGAAGAAACCCTTAGAAGAAGATTCAGAGGTGACTTTGGTCAGGGTCAGCGCTCGGCAGCTATGGATATGTGGAATGATATGTATGCGGAGGAGCATGGGGAGTACGATCCAGCCAAGGCACAGAGAACCGTTGACGAATCTGGCAATCCCATCCCTTCTTTCTATGATGACGCTGGAGTTAGCACACCAGAAGACCTCTTCGTAAACAAGGGTATGGAGCTTGCTAACCTTACGTATAAAGCACCTTCCTCTACTGGAGGGTCTACTAGGATCAACAGGTTCAATGACGAGTCGAAGTCGTTTACTAAGATGACTGGATTGCCAACCCCGTTTGAGACTGACGCTGCCCACATAGATAGAAGAGTTTTGTATCAAGGTGTTGATCAGGATCTCCAAGCTATTGGTTCATCTCTCGAAGAGCTCAAGCAGAGCAACAGAGTTCATATACACATCCCAGGCCAGAGACTTTTGTATAACGACAGGAAGTTTCAGGGTATGGAGGCATACCTTGATGCTGGCAATGGTGTCATCATGCTTGAAAAAGCCGATGGATTCGAAGGAAAGCCTAGTAGCAGAGCTACGTCTAACAGGTGGTCGGAAAATAGAGTTGGGGATGAAAACTTTTGGAATCAATTCCCAGAGAGAAAGTATGAGATCATCAGTATCTATGAAAACGACGGAGTTACATTTACACAGGCGTTTATAGATTTGTCATCTGATTTTGACAGAGCGTATAGCGGTGATGCTAACGTTGATACAAACACTTTGCTCAAAGTAATAACTGAAAAGTCTAGATAATGGACGAAGTACAAAAGCTATACGAGGAATATATCGGGTTAGGGTATTCTAGAAATACCGCTATCTCACAGATGCGACTTGCGGGCACCTACGATGATGAGGCGCTGAAGGCTATGGCTGCACTGTACAGTGGTGAGCCTAAAAAAAAAAGTGCAGACAGTGGTGCCTCGGCCTCCAGTTCGGGAGAGGTTTCTATGGGGTATACCTCGAATGGAGCTATGCCTCAAGGACAGGCGGTTGGAGATTCGGATTCTCCTGTAGATGAAGAATTTCAAGGTGTCAACAGGGATGTTGTAGAGGACTACATCAACACAACAAACTTTAACATCCCAGCATACCTTATGCAAGGGGAGCCTTCGACAGACATCTACAGTCTATCACCAGCTTCTGTCAAGACTCCAGACATCAAGATCAATGTTTCGGGTTTCCTCAATGGAAATTCTGATCCTTTGTTTGCCCCGCTTCTTAGCTATTCTCAGTCTTATCACCTCAACAATTGGTTTAGGGAGACGGCCAATGAGAACGGGCTTGGGGACACTATGGATAAGTGGGGGGAAAGACTTGACCTATCCAACAACTACATAGAGGTAATTGAGGATATGGCTAGGGAGTCTATACTACCTCAGAGCGTCAGAGAAGCTATAAATAATGGTGCTTCATTGAGAAAGGCTGTCAACGACAATCTTTTGGATGCCATGAAGTCTAGTATGGTAAACGAATCAAGAGAGGATTTCTTTTTTGATACACAACCAACACTTTCAGTAAGGAGTAAAGTTTTCTCTACACTAAAGAATCAGCTCAGGGATAAGGCAGAAGAGTACAACTCAAAGTTCAATGATACGTTTTCTAATAAATTTCTTGAGGAGATTACAAACAAAGACTTTGTAGAGAAAGACGAGGAGGGGAACTTTACACCTACAGCCAAGGCGAATCTTCGTATGCTAGAGACGTCTTTGCTTAAAGAGTATGGACTTCCAGTTGACCTTACAAAAGACGGGGTGTATGGGGAGCGCGTTCCATTCTGGGATTATATCTGGAAGAGAGGTAAGAAGGGGAGTATTTCTGTTGGGAATGGGATTATGAACGTCTTGGATGCTGTTGGGGTATATAATATTGGAGGAGAGACAGATGCTAGAAAAGAAGATCTGTTCTGGGATTCATCGACTAACAGCTTTATTGATGGGTCAGAATATGGGAGGGCTTGGAATGAGTGGACACAAAAAATTGGTGAGGCTCGCATGCTCCAGCTTGATGAACAGATAACTCAGTACACTACTGATTTTAAAGGTGCTGTAAAAAACAATGAGTGGGGTCAGGCTTTAACTCAGATGTTTGGTGCTACTGCCGAGGGGTGGCCATACCTCGTCCCATTCCTATTTACAAAAAGTATAAGCCCATGGGGTGCTGTGGGGTCTTCTGTTGGGCTTGGTATTATGACTGAGGCATCGGCTATAAGAAACGACTTTACCTTTGACGACTTTGTAAAAGACGGGAAGACGTACAACTACTACGAAGCTGCTGAAGCTGCTGGTACGGACAATATTCAGAAGATTATGTCTGAATTCGATGTAGTAGAAAACGACCTCGCTAGGGCTGGTTATTTGGCTCAAAAAGCTTTCGGTGACATGGGGGTTGCATGGGCTCAATTCAGGGCCCTGAAGGGGCTTAAATTGCCTGAAGCAAAGAACTTCCTCTCTGGATATGCGAAGGGATTGGGGGTGGCTATGACTGAAAACAGTTTAGCTATAGCCGCCGCCACTATGAATGCAGAGTTTGCTAGAAACAACTTTACTGGCAGAGACACCGATGCGTTCGAAGTTATCGACAACGCTATTTGGACATCTATTGAACACGCAGGTACTTCCGCTCTGTTGTTCAACCTGGGGACCATGAAAAATGCAGCTACAAGGGCATTCGGTGACAACAACGCCTTGTCTACAGTACTCAATCCTCAACAAAGCATGGGGAAGGCTACAGAAGCTATTAGAAGGGCTATGGCGAGCTTAGAGAGCGCCACTACGCAAAGGTCTAGGCTAGAGGCTTTGGCGGTTCTTAACAACTTGCAGAACAGACGTAACATCCTGTACAGACAAAATAACGACTGGATGAACTTCTTGAGAAAGCAAGACAAAAAGAACGGAACGAACTTGTTTGGTGAGACAGCTGATATCTTGAATACGATCGAGTTCAAAAAGCACAAGTATAGCTTAACTAACGATCCTAACCTTAGGTTGATATATAAGGATGATGTTGCTAAGCTGATGGACAATCTGATGGGTATCTACAAGAACAATCAGAAAGAGTTCTATACGTCTATTGGGGCTGCTCGCGGTGTTGGGGAGAGAGAGATTCAAAGAAGCATCATAGGAGAAAACCCATCTACAGTGGCAGAGCTTCTGCTTCGGCTTGGACCACAGACCAAACCCAGACCCCTCAACCCCGTTCCAGTAGAGGACATTGTTCAGACAAAGGCAAGAGTTGCTGGGGATATAGAGGCTCGTATGCAGCCAGAATGGATGATTAAGAACGTAGAGGAGGCTAGCAAATCAGATATCGACAGGGCTAGGTTGGAGGAGATCTTGAAGTCTGAAGACTTTGCCATCCTTACGGGCGAGTTCCCACCACTTGAGATGTTTGGGGAGAAAGAGAATGCTGCAGCTCAAGAAAACGCAAGAGCATTCCTAGACGTCAATGGACTCAAGTATCACGAGGTTACTGGTAGATTTGATAGCAAAGGAGAGAAAAGCTTTTTGGTGGAATCTATGCCAGAAGACCTCGTTATTAAGTTTTTGAATGAGTTTGGTCAACATAGTGCCGTAAGACAAAGAGGTATTGTAAAGAGAAACGGAGACTACGCCAATCAAGAAGGATTGGATTGGTCGTTTGGAGAGGGGGTTACGGACAAGACAAACAACACATCAGTTATTAAGCTTTCTGATGGGGAGGTAGTTCAGTTCTCAAGAGATCTCGATGGGTTTAGGAACAAGAAGGGTGAGGTCATTGAAGAGGGTGGTTTCTGGGATATGGATGCAGAATCAAAGGCAGCACAGACATCCCCGCCAGCAGAGGTTCCAATAGAGTACGAATCGAATGGCTTTAAGTCAAAGATGCATAGGATTAGAAATACAATAAGTAGAGCACTTGACTATGCTTTTGCGTTTAGATTCGGTAGCTACAAAGACGCTAGAGGCAAAAAAGTAAAGCTCAATGATAAAGACGTCATAGAAACTTACAGGTCTTTAAAGTCCGTTAAGGGTGCTGTGGATGAAACGACTCAGGGAGACCTGTATAACTACAACGCTGTTTTCAAGATGTTTGTGGGGAAGGATTTGGTTGAGACAAGCAGAACACCTGCTAAAGACAAATCGCCTAAAGAATCCATCTTCGCAAAGCTTTTGACTGGTGAAATAAATATTGACGACCCCAGGTTCTCAAACTTCTCAGCAGAAGAAAAAGCTGCAATCAGGTCGTTGAGGCAGAACATTGATGGGCTTTCAGACAGACTCATTGAAATTCTCCGTGACAGACCTATAAGTAATGATGCTGAGGGGAAAGCCTTGATGGATCTTATTAATACGATTCAGCAGAATAAAGGGGTGTATCTAACTCGTTCGTGGGAGTTGTTTACCGACGGAGGTAAGCGCCTTGATATGCTTATGCAAAGTAGAGAGGCTATGCCTCCAGACGTAAGAAAGGCCTTTGACGATGCTGTACGATTTGAAGCAAGTCAGATCGAAGATCCAACGCAAGCTGAGGCTAACGTAAGAAAGTACCTTCAGGATTTGGTGGCGCTAAAAGATTTTAATGGCAACGTTAATATCCTTGCTGCCATGCAAAATGGAATGCTCAAGGCTAGAAACAACGCCATCCCTGAGCCGTTCCAAAACCTTTTCGGAAAGATACAAGATCCTCATTACCAGTATTTTGCGACCATATCTAAGTTAAGGTCATACATCGCCAACTACGAATGGCAAAACACCATGGCTCAAGCTCTGCTTGAAAGCGGTTTAGGGAGGATCGGCAACGAGTTTGTTGGAGAGGAAAGTCCCCTTGGGTTGTATGACAAGATGGTGCCTACAGCTCAGCCATGGGAGCCTTTGTATCAAGTAACTATACCCAAGCAACTTAAGTCTGTTTTTGATAACATGGCTCCGTTAAAAACGTGGGATTCAATGCTTGGGAAGGGTGTTGGTGGATTCGCCGATTTGTGGTCGCGAGCATCGGCATTGGGAAAGATTAACCACACGGTGCTTGCGCCTACAGCTACGCTAAGAAACTTCTGGTCAGGAAACTTCTTGCAGATAGCGGCGGGCCACCACTGGCTTATGAATCCAGAGAAAGTTTTTGACGCTATAGCAATGTCTTGGCCGACCAAAGCTATGCTTGGTAAGTCTCAGCTTCCATCTGCACAACCATGGATGGCTGAGAGAAACAAGCTTGTGAAGCTTCGTGTATTGGGGGAGAGCGTAAACGCTACCGACCTCATGAGAAACATGCAAGACCTTATAGGTCAAGATTATAGAAAGACTTTTGCCAACGACAATAAGACGTGGGAGTTTTTCAAGAGGATGTATGCTTTTGGTGATGACTTCTACAAGGTTATGGGTTTTTATCAAGAGCGAAGTATGCTTATGGATAGCGGTATGCTTCTAGAAGATGCAGAGATTCTTGCTGCCAATAGGGTTAGAAATATATACCCGACATACAGCAACATTTCTCGCGGTGCTGTAGCCCTAAGAAGGTTCCCATACAAAGCTCCATTTGTATCCTTCCCTTACGAGGTTGTAAGAAACACGAAAAACACACTTCTTGTTGCTGCTGAAGATATGGCAGCTGGAAGAAAAGATATGGCGGTACAGCGCATCCTTGGGCTTATAAGTGCTGGACTCATGATTGATGCATTGCACGAGGTTTCAATGGATGTAATTGGGTTTGACGATGAGGATGACGAGGCTATCAGGCTTCTCGGTCCAGAGTGGCAGAGGCTTGCTAAGCTTATGTATTTGGGTATTGACGAAAAGACAGGTAACCCATCGTTTATTGACCTAAGCTACACTTTCCCGCAGGAAGTTATTATGAAGCCTGTTAGAGCTATAACTGGAGGGGACCCGACATCAGATGGATATTACGACAACGTGTCAAAAGCCATTGAAGAGTCTTTAGCACCATATACTGGGTCCGACATGTTTACTGGCACCATTGAGTCTTTACTTAAAAACACGGACGAATACGGTAGGCAGATAATTAAAACGTATGGGGACCAAGACCCACTTCAGGCTATGCTTGAAGACCCTTCTCTTGCCGCTGATGGTTTGCAATTCATTTTTGATTCCTATGCACCTGGGATGGTGAAGGGGAACATGATTGATTTCTTGAGATCTGCTGAGCCAGTAAGCGAGGACAACCCATGGTATGAAATTCAGTATGAATTCCAAAAGAGATATCCAAAAGAAACTAGATACAGGTCTTACAACTTCTCTGATGCTTTTGCTCAACTAGCAGGATTTAGAGAGTCAGAGCTTAGTCTAGACCCTGGCGGACAGTCTGCCTTCTACCAAATGCAAGCAGACATCATAGCTCTTGAAATGGATCATGAGAGAAGAGTTCTTAAGACGTCTCCAGTACCAACAGAGGATATTGAAAACACAGCAAAGAGATTTATCAGCAAGCATAAAAATGTATGCGAGCAAGCCATGAGAATTTCAAATGCAGTTAAGAAACTTTCTACCACTGCTGGATGGAGTGAAGATGAAACAGAGGACAGAATTATGACTCTCTTGACTCGAGGAGGATTCTCTCAAAACGCAGCATTTGACATATATCAGGGAAAGATTCCAGACCTAAAGGGCTTTACTGCAGCAAACTGGAACAAGATTATTGAACCAATTATTGAAGACAGATTGATGTCTGAAGAGGAGAAAGCTGAGATGGAGATGAATCTTGAACGCAACGCTGAGATCTATAACCAAATAATATTCGATTGGAATGACAGCAACTATGACCGATTCTACGAAGAACAAAAGAAAGATTAAAGATACTGGGTTAGGTAGTTGGCTAAAAGAGAAAGCTCCTAACGTCTTAGACGTAGTAGGGGATCTCCTTCCAGATCAGGGGGCGTTGGGTGTAGTCAAGAACTTGATTGACAGGGAATACCCTGACATAGACCCAGAGGAAGTCAGGGCAAAGCTTGACGCAGAGGTAGCTTTTCAAAACAACGTTACAGAGCGTTGGAAAGCTGATATGGGTGGTGATGTCAAGCTCGCAAAATATATCAGACCTATAACCTTAATCACACTTACCTTGGTATTTGTCATAACTATGGTTGTAGACTCTATTGATAATGTGGGATTTAACGTTAAAGATGCTTACGTATCTTTGCTTGAGATTCTTATGCTTACTGCCTTCGGCGCGTATTTCGCTGGTAGAACTATAGAAAAAACAAGAAAATGAACATAAAATATCAACGCGGAGACGAAGTAAAAGATATTCTTAGATTTCTTGAGCAATATAATACCATGAGATCTCTAAATAACTCTGTAGAAACAGAGAGAGATCCTGTCTTGCAAAGAATGGCTGATATGCAAAGGGCATCAGATTATGCTGGTATGATGGAGAACAGAGTTAATGTAGACGGAGATTTATACGATCTCCCATACCCATCATCTCACACTGGTATGGTTGATGTGGACCCATACCCATACCTCATGGATCTTGTTGGCTCTGGATCACTTATAAAGTCTATAGTTTCAAAGACACCAGAAGCAGCTACAAAGGCAGCTGTAAGGGGTGGGATACCAGAAATTGATGCTATGAGAGCAAAAAGCATAAATCAGTTCTCTAAAAACATGGCGGATAAGAGAATGCTTACAGCTCAACAGGAACGGATAGCAAAAGATAGACTAGAGTATATATCTGAAAGGCTTCTTAATGAAGCTTCAAAGGAAAATATGATTGACAACATAGATCTACAGAGTCAATTAGATGATATTCTAAGTGCGGCTATGAAGGGTGAAAAGGATAGAGTTGACGATTTAATAAGAAAAATGATCAGAGATGAAAATGAGATAAGAGCGATCAAAGATCATGTTAACGATCTAACCAACCTTCTTTCTGGTCGCTCTGGCGGGGAAACGGGGCAGCTTCTAAGGGATACTAACAGAGACTTTATGGGGATGGGGAGACAATCTATGACAAAGTATCTTGCAAACCCATCGGCTTTTCAAGGTAAGGCTGGGTATCCTAGGTTGACACAGGACATAACGGCACCTCAAGGTAGAAATGAATTTGGTGGTATAGTAAAAGTCGTAAAAAAATGATCGAGGAATATCTCTCTCACTTCGAATTTCTTGTTGTATCTGGCACGCTCATTGGCGGATGGATTAAGTTTCAAGCTGACTACAACAGACTCTCATCTCGTGTATATACCCTTGAGGCTGATAACAAAGAGTTCAAGCAAGACTTCAAGAAGCTTATGGCAGATATTCAAGAGATCAAGCTTTTGCTTGCAAAGAATCAGATGCAATAAAAAAGGGGCCGAAGCCCCTTTCTTACTGTACTACTTTTATTACTTGTCGTATCCCCTCTATCTCTATCTCTGCGAGGTAGATTCCAAATGGAACTGGTCCTGGCTTAACTCTCTT
>Ga0099848_1001582_pt1 | contig 10674 bp, 15 predicted proteins | sample CB_VirMetaG_3_FD_78179 | JGI IMG/M metagenome (GOLD analysis project Ga0099848, IMG submission 78179) | Freshwater to marine saline gradient viral communities from Chesapeake Bay - CB_1508_1S Viral MetaG | ecosystem: Environmental > Aquatic > Marine > Coastal | place: USA: Chesapeake Bay... | reverse complement strand
TTCCCAAGCTTCATCGAAACCGGATGATTCTGATGAGGTCTGGGTATCTTCTTCTTGGTTTTCTTCGTCTTCTTTACCATCAGAAGTATCATTGGACAAACCAGATCGCTTCTCCAAAGCAGCGGCTTCATCGAGCACTTTATTGATGAGTTCTTCCGATGCTTCTGCGCCAAGTTTTTGTTGAATCCTTAAAACCCCCTTCAGGTATCCAACTAGTTCTTGGAAACTTTCTTTTACTACTGTCTTAAAAATACCTTTCTGTTCTTCTTCTAGTTGTTGATATGCCTCTCCAACATCATTTATATTCATTTCGATATCTCTAGCTATATCGTTAATGAATGATAGGTTTGCGAAAGTTTCTTCTTCTTCTTGTAATTGCCTTTTTTTATCTATTAAAGTTTTTGAAAAAGCTCCTACAGCTGTTTTCCTTTCATCCTCCAAAGAGTCGAACCATGTTGTCGTCTTAACGACTTCTTCAGTAATCTCTAGTTTTTCACCTTCACTAGCATCAGAATTCTTAAGTGCTTTAATGATCCCACTACCCTCTCCAAAAAACTTATTAAAAAATTCAGCAATCTCATCACTCATCCATCCAAACATTTGCTTGAGTTTCTCAAGGCCTTTTCCTGCTAGACCTAAATTTTCCGCAGGTTCTTCACTAGTGAGAGATTGATTATTAGGATTTTGTGCGATTTCGTTTTTATAATTTTCGATAAACTTACGATCAATCAAACTTTCTTTTCTAAACATACTTTGAATAGCAAGAGATATGGCTACAAGGTCTGCAACTACAACTTCCAAATCTGTTTTTGATACTCTTTGGGTTTTCGTAATTGTAACGATATCGCGGATTGTCTCAATAAACTTTCTTATTACTTTGGACATTTTTTCATAAGCATCTCCGAGAGTCATCACTTTTCCACCAGAGATAATATTGGTTGGGAAGTAGCTCATGAATTTTTCTTCTCCCATAACATATTCTCTCATCTGCTTTGCGCCAGCCTTTGCTTTTTCAGTATCAGGGTTCTCTAGGGAAATCCTTAACCCCTTTAGATACATTCTTCGAAGCTCATTATATACCTTTTCAACTTCTTGAATTCTAAGCTTTCTATCACTAGCCCTATCCTCTTGCAGGGTGTCTCCCCCTGCTACTTGTTGAGCATCCTTGCCTAATTGATTAATTTGATTCTGAATTTCAACGTCTATAACTTTAATCAAGTGAGCGATAGATTTCTGTGTTGTTTCTAATTTTCCATCCATTGCCGCCTTTAGTGTCGTACCATCATATCTAGGGTCAGATGAAGATCTTGTTGCGAATCTTTCGTATCCTTTAATATCGGCCTTTAAAGACTGTAGTAAATTAACCATTGATTCGAGATCTTGCCTCATAAAAGCGGTTGTCTTCTTAGAAATTTTTATCTCTTGATTGTCGCTTTTAAATAATTTATTAAAGATCTCATTGATAAGACTTTCTTGAAGAGAGGCTTGATCTCCTGCAGGATTACTGGTTGTTTGAGTTTGTTGTTGACTGTTGTCCACTTCTTTATCGCTGGTCGGTTGCTCATCTTTGTTATCAAACTTTCCTCTTTGATTAGTCAATGACTGCTTTTCTCCATCGGCGCTTTTTCCTAACTCAATCTTCTTGAGCGTATCGATCATTGTAAACAACATTGTCGCCTGGTCTTTCAAGAGCAATCTTCTCATGAAGCTTGGAGATTGTGGATTTTTTCCGAAAAAGATGTCTAGGGTTCTGATCCACTCTTTATCAAGTTCTTCCGGTTCCATCGGAGAAACATCTGCATCTGCATCTGGGTCAGTGTCTTGCGAAGCTTCAGTTGTATCAGCATCGGTTTTATTCCCTTCTTTTTTCTTAGAGGCTTTCCAAATTTCTTCAACAGATATTGATAGTCCATTTGAATCAAAAAGTTGCTTAAGTTGTTCTAACATATTCAAAACTTCTTTAGTATCCTCAACATCTATCGATTCTTCGCCTGCGTTATTAGCTATATTCTTTGATGCTTCTTGTGATCCTTCTTCACTTTCTAGTAGGAAAATTCCACTAAGAGCTCTATTAATTGACTCTGTGGCCGTTTGTTGTCCCTGGTCTATTGTGGGTGAAGCGGTAGAAGATTCACTTTCCTTCTTAACTAACGCCTCCACATATGCAATAGCAAGGGCTTTCATAAACTCTTTGTTATTGTTTAGGAATCCTTTCAGAGCTCCATCTTCTCCAATGAGTTTATTTAGTTTTTCTACTGCCTCTTCTGGTTGGATAGCTTCGCCACCTTCAGAGTCTTGTCCTGCTTTTTTAATACTTTGGTCGATTAGGTCTTCGTCGTTAGTCAATGTATCGATGACCTGATTAGATACTTGCTGTTGTTGTTCTCTAGTTTCTGGATCGTCATGAAAACCGTCTTTATTGTTATCACCTTTTTCAGCATTGGAAACTAGTTTTTCGATCTCTTGGATCTTTGCTTCCATGCTTGTTAAGATTCCGGGAAGAACCTTTGACTTCCAATTATTAAAACCTTCTGTTTTCTTCGCAGCGACTGGATGCAGGCCATGGAGGTCAACCCAGCTATTAGCACTTTTGTATATATCATACCTCTTTTCTAGCTCTCTCTTTTGTTCTATTGGAGGCTTGTCCTTGATAGCTTCGTTCCTATCCTTTCTGGCTGTGCCTTTAGTTACTTCCGTTAAGATCGCACGATTGATATCTTTCGCATTGAAATGGCCGGACTCATATAAAGCCTTGATTGTCGGGTGCTTAAATAATAATTTAACTAATTCTTTTTTGTTCATTTTTTGTCTCCGATTCTTTGCGAAATAATTGCTTGAATTTGCTCTAATTTTGGACCAATGGTTCCAGCAGCAGATGCCTTAATAAGAAATAAGGTGATATTCATCTTCCTAAAATGGTGACTTAATTAGTTCACTTCTCCACAATATCAAGACCCATTTTTGAGATCTTGGACATTGTTGCTATCATTTCTCCCAATTGAGGGTCCATGCCGATCATCCAGCCCATAAGGCACGTATGCGCTAACTCTTCATTTGAAAAACCAACGTGGGCTGCCTTTTGACATAGTCGCAACAAGTGATCAAAGCACTCAGCAAACTCTGGGTTCTCTTTACACTTTTCAATAATCTTGTCCATCATTTCTTCATTCATTTTTATCTCCTTAAAAATTTATCCCATTCAGTGGGCAATTGTTTATTCCCATGTTTTCTCATCATCCATTCAGCAGATGACCATAGGTTATTGCAGGGTAGTCGAGGTTCTTGAATTAGCCTCATAGAAGCCTCCAGGGGCGTTTTATCGCCTTTTCTTTGATTGCAAGGCACACAACACGTTGTAAGGTTATCCCAGCTTTTAGGACCCCCTCTTGACTTTGGAATCACATGGTCTAAGGTTAGGTGGTTCTTTAAAAATTTATTATTACAATATTGACATGTATAGTTGTCTCTAAAAAATACCGTCTTTCTAGACGGTTGAACTTGAATGCCGCCTTTTCTAACGTATGAATTCAATACAACCACCGATGGAAAATAAAAAAGGGCACAAGCCTGAAGAGAATAATTCTCAACGACCTGCGCCCTACCGGAGAACACCAATGAAAAACCTTTGTAAGCATCAACAATCTCAATTGGTTGCCATGCTGCATCTAACTTTAAAGTATATAAATTGCTCACATCATTAACTAGCTCTTAGTCATTAGTTTTGATGCGGCACCTTCTTGAGGAATTTTAGAATTAGCTGCATCGCATAAAGAAAAATTTTCAACAAAAGACTTTAATTCTCCAAAAGCCTTCTTGAAATCTGGTTCCATCACAACCTCAGTTTTCCCACCATGGCCATGAATTGCATGGACTTCACCAACATTATCATAAACCGTGACTGTTGGATGCTCGGAGAGCCATGTGACCGCTACCTTACCATTATCAAATATAAAACCTTGTGCTACTCGACCTGTGCCCGAGACACCTGATTCATCTTCCGTTCTGTTTAAATAAAAAATTTTCATATCAAATCCACTCCATATCTTCTGATGATTCTTCATCTTCCTTCTCCGAATCTTCTTCAATGGAAGTAGGTGCTGGTTCGAACTCATCTCTAATCTCGCCTTTTGTTTTAAAATCTTTTTGAACGGTATCATGCATATAAGAAACAAAACTTAGAACAGCCATTATGCAATCATAAGAACTTTCTGTTACTGGTTCAAAAGATAAGACTGAATCTTCAATGTTAACGATGAGAGACTTCTCTCCGCAATAATAAATATCTACATTAACATCATCCTCAGATTCTGCATCGAACAACTCCATCTCCATTAAGTAGAAACGTAATCTCTGAGCGTAGTATTTTTCCTCTTGCTTTCCTGAGAGCTTAAGGTTTATACCGAACTCTAGCATACTTGCAAATTTATCCAACGACATTATTTTCCTCCTCAAGAAAAGTAGAAAACGAAAAAGCAAAGGATCGATTAATGAAATGACCCTTACCTCTCCACAAAAGGGAGGAGGACGTAGTGGAACAAGGTAAGAATAATTCCTTCTCCTTATAGTGACCCATTGCTTCTCCGTTTTCAGTGTGTGTTTTGTTGTGTATATATAATATAACACATCTGAAATGGTTTGTCAAGTAAAAGATGAAACTTTTTTCAAAAAAGTGAAAACGAAAAAAATCTGGGCATATTTTATATATATAATATATTATAATAGTATTAGTATTAATAATCTGAATAGTATTTTCTATATAGAATATTGAATTGATCATATGGTAATCCTAATAGATTAGACATATCTGTTTTAGTATTGCAACATGATCTAGCAAACTTAATACAAGCATCCCTACAGACATTAGGTAAAGTATACCATATAGGAAAGTTATAAAGCTTTCCATTTGATGCTTTAGCACTTGATTCAAGTTTCACAGCAATCAATTCTTCTAAAGTAAGATCTGATATAACATTCAAAGTATCCTCAGTTATTCGACCTTCTTTCTTCAGAGAAAGAATAAAAGATTTTTTTTCATCATTCTTACTTGACAAGGCTGCCTCAATATGTTATATTGTTTATATGTGTTGTACTGTTGTGTTTTGTGTGTATTAAATAATTTTTGGAGGAATTATGTTGGGTTTTCGATATTTGGTGTCTCTGGGGAGTTATCAAGTTCTTGCTCGTATTTGTCTAGCAGTAATTTGATATTGTAGAGTCCCCATTTCTTATACATTTCCTGATCTTCAGGATTGTTAAGATCTAGATAGGCATCTGAAAAATAGCTTTGAACAAGATTGAAAGCATCGAAAGATTGGTTTCTACCTGTTGAGTCTCCCTCAATACCAGATCCAAACTCTTCTCTTTCTTTTTCTAAGTCTTTCTTTTTGTCGAAGTCTTTAGCAGCTTGGGTCTTGTTGTTTTCAACTTCTTTGTTTTCTTCATTTTCAAATTCATCAGAGACAACATCATTCTCTTCCTCTTCGTCATCAGCTATATCAATGTCTAATTCATTTAAGATGCTTTCCATGATATTATCTAAGTCGCCATCAGATTCAATATCTGCAGCCATTTCATCTGATGTTGTATCAGTTGGGGGAGCTTCCAAAGAAGTACTAGAAGATTCAAAATCAGATGCGACATCTTCAGCTTCCTTTCCTTGTGCATTAAGAGCATCCAATTCATCAAATAGTCTAACCATTGCGCCAAGAAAGTGATTTGTGAAAGACTCTCTTTGAGCAGGGTCTGTTGTTAATTGCTGATATTTTGATTTAATAGAAGGTTTGGCTTTACGAATGGCATCACGCAGTTTGTTAATACCAGTATTTGGATGAGGGTTGGCCATATCTTTTGCTTCATAAAGCGTCTCTAGTGTTTGTTGATTCCTAACCTCAGAGATCATTCTTCTTACGTATAAGCGAACAGCATGTTCTTCTCGCTGTTCTCGCAGCAAGTTTTGTACAAATGTTCTTTTGATAAACTCTCTTAACAATTTTTCTTGCTGCTTTTGCATTATTTGATCCTTTTGTTGTTTAAAAATACTCTTTTTGCTTTTGCGATTCTCTTAAGTGCTTCTTGTAAAGCGGCTGTTTTTTCTTCTTCAGCAGATGCTGGTGCACCACCTTTTGGAGGTTTAGGATCGTTGTCGTACTTTTTGCCTTTTTTAGGCATCTTGTTTGCGTTCTTTTTGTCAAATGTTTTACCAGGATTAAATTTTTCTTTGGCTTCAGACACTTCTTCTTTTAATCCCAGAAGATCCATTATCTTTTTCCTCATTCGCCTACCAGCCATAAATTCTTTAGTCACAGGAACTATTTTTCCATTCTTATATCTATACAATTGTTCTTCATCTTTTTCTTTGCTTGCCTTTTCTTCTTCACCTTCGTGAATACGATCTGGTTGATATCTATCTTCGTGACCAACAAATTTATCAGAGTTTGTTGTTCTAGGATTCATACGACCCTCATCGAGATCCTTTTCACTATCATCGCCTTCTTTTTTATCAGCCCAATCAGGTACACCATCGCCATCCGCGTCTGGTTTCTTAGCTTCAGAGAGAATTCCCCATCTCTTAAGAAGCAATTTGTTCAATTCGTTGTTTTTCCATTCTTTCAAAGACATATTAGTTTTCTCCCCTAATTTTAAGTTATCTTCATACTCTCTCATTAGACCATTTCCTTTTTCCATGGCTTCATCTTCGAGAGCTTTCATCTTTTCGTTCTTTAAATAGTATCCTTCACCCATATACCCACCAACGTCTAATCTACCTTCTAAATTTTGATGATGATGGATTAATTCGTGTGCAATAGACCTCAACATGTCTTTTGGGTGTCTTCCATCTGTAAAAACATGCACTTCAAGGCTGCTAGGGTCGTAATAGGCTGTTTTTCCAAGAACATTGGCCTGATTACTAGGGTCTGAGTCAAAAACCATCACAGGAGGCTTCTGGAAGCTTAGTTTTTGATCAAAATAGTCATACATTCCATTGATATGTGTCTTCATATCTCTTAAATCTATGTTTGCTGGGTTCTTTATCTTACAAGGCATGCTATAAATAGTCCTGTTTTATGCTTTTTTTAAGGGAAAAAAGGGGTATAAATTCGTATTCTGAGGCCCCAAAAGGCATGATTTTGGCTATTAAAACGGTGTTTTCGAGCCTATTTTCCTCTAAAATCTCCAATAAAAGACCTTCTTTTTCTTCAAAAACGGCCGATTCTAGGTCAAAAAGCCAAGATTTCCAAGATACAATGTCTCCTGGGGCCAAATTTTCGGCTTTTGAGGCCCCTAAAGACTTAAATTTAGGTGTTTTGAAGATTTTTTTACTCATTTTGCCTTAATATTCGTAATATTCTTCGGATTCTTCTTCACTTTTGTCCATTTCAAGTGGAAATTCGCCAATTTCACCCACCATAGGGTCCATTTTGGGCATTTCTGGGGCTGTTTCGGGCATAACTTGGTCATATGCACCCTCTTCCATCCCATATTCGACATAATGCTTCACAGTTTTGATGTAATCGGCTGCTTTTGTGAGTTTTGACTGCACCCAGGCCTCTAATTGTGTCTCATCGGACAACATTTGGCTTAATTCTGCTGCATATTCAGCAATATCGGACAATTGACGCTTAGCCATGCGTCCTTCCTCATCAATTTCACCATTTGGAAGCATTCCGTTGCTCATTTGTCGTGGCATATCCATTCCACACTCTTCTTTGATGATTTCTAGCAATCTTTTCTTTGATATTTTCATTTTTCAAACCTCTTTCATGTAAATAAGACTCAAAAGTGTGATAATGGACCATTGTGGACCTAAAATAACACCGATAGACAACATAAATAGGACGAATAGTCCGGTTTTCAACATTTGAAGCATTGTTTCTTCTTCATTAGGCATTATTCACCTCCTCCATCGCCATCTGAGCCATCATAAAGGTCGAAATATGGATAATAACTTCCTATACCTCTATTTTTTTGCTTTTTTGACGCTTTTCTTCTCTTTTTTCGTCTTTTTTTCTCTTCTACCGTTGATTTAATCTTAATTTTTATTTTTTTGGTAGATTTTTCATCACTTTCCTCCTCTAAAACACCAAATCCGGGAGGAGCAGACTTGGAACGACTAAAATCTGTGACTCTTTTAAGGCCTTTTGCGCCCGTTGTCTTAGATCCACCTAGTCCAATGATGCGTCTTTTCTTAATTTTGTGATTTTTGGAGTGAGGTTGTCGAGATTCTATCAATTCTTGCTGCATTTCCAGCATATTCATTACATTTTGAAGGTTTTGAGTCATATTCCCGGACGCTTTACGGACAACTTCTTCATAATCTCCACAAAAATAGTCAGCAATTTCCCACTGAAGGTTGATTACACCCTCTAATTCTTCCCCACTATAGTCTGTTCGACCAATGAAGTAGTGAGAAGGCTTGGTTATACCTTTCCATGTAGTCTCTAAGGTGTCTAAAAACTGAACTTCATTGACTTCGAGTCCCAATTCTTCCTTAACTTCTCGATAAAAAGAGAAGGGAGCCTCCTCTCCTTGTTCAATATGTCCACCTGGAGCGTCCCACTCGTATGAATCTGACCTTTGAGCAATTACTATCTTGCCATCTGAGGTCAAAACAACCCCTTTTGCTATCTCTTCGCTATCTTCAATCAAATCCTCAGGGTCTTTGACGACTATTTTAAAGTCTTTATGTAGTTTTTTATGAGCTTCGATAGCTTCACGCTCAGCTGGATCGTCATCATAGTGTAATGTTGACCCTAATTCATGTAATTTTCTAGCTTTTGGCTCTCCATCGGTATAGAAAATAGCATCAACTTCAATTTTTAACTTATCTAAGATGCTACGAACGGAGCTTTCATCGTCTTCTAGATGCTTTTGTCTAGATGTTACGATAAATACTGTCTTACCAGACTTCTTAAAGCTCTTTATTCTCTTAATTATCTCTTTGTTTACACCGCCAAACTGATAATTCTCGACTCCATCAACGGTTTTGTTTAAAAAAGACTTTACAACTGTATTATCAAAGTCAAATGTTATCACATCTCCGTTGCGATTGTCTTTTATTTTTTTAAAATTTTCAAATATTTCTTTCATGGGTACCTCCATGATACATTATACCATATTTTTAGCGGTTTTGCAAAATTTTTATCCGGTAAGACCGTGATTCTTTAAGATCTTCTTTTTTCTTTACATTCTTTAGGCCTTGCTGCTTGGATCTTTCAGCATAACCTTCATGTTCTTCTTCCGCAGAAACTAGTTGCTGAACATTTCTTCCTGCGATACCTTGGGTAGAATACATCTCAGCCAATTTATCACCCTTGAGACGCTGTTCCTGCTCTTGTTTTTTGTTGAAGGTGTCGTTACCCTCTGGATCTCCAAAGACGCCTGCAGAACCTTGTATGGCTCCACTAGATACACTATTGAGCTCATCTATAACTTCTTTTTTCTTTTTAATTCTTATTTTCATCACACTACCTCATGAGTGCAAGTTAAAGTTAATAACGCCGTTCTACTCATACCAGATAGGTCATCATTAACAAGGTTGTATTTTTGCTTGTATTCTCTATCTTTTTCTTTCATTATTTCAAAGGCTTCAAAAATCTCTTCTTTTGTTTTATGCGTCTTGGCGTGAAATTGAGACCCGACACCTACAATGCCCTCAGAATATAAAAACTCAGAACTTTCTATGTTTAGTTTTCCCGAGAGGATAACCTCATCTTCGCCTTCAAAATAACTTAATTTCCCAACAGCAAGACCAGCGTCTTCGTAGTTTTTAATTATCATAACGATACAGATTGGTCCCACATAAGGCTCGCCAGAAGATTTCCAAGTTTCTTTAGTCGCAAAGTTTTTAGCTGTCCTATAATCTCTAGAAGTCGATACAGCCCTGGTTATGTCTAGAAATCCATCATTTATTATTTTTTTAGCCGCATCATATGAGACATTGTGTAATCCTCTGTAAAGCTCATGAGAATATGAGCTGGCCGTATCTAAACCTGGCTCATTTCCAATACCCGGGTGAGTTGTTTTAAAATAATCTTTTAATTCACCTGGATCTGCCGACATCTGTCCAAAGATAGGTAAAAACTTTTTAGCATTTACATAGTCTTGCTTAGTGATCTTATCATGAGTCTTAAGTCCAATGGAGTGCATGCGTCTGGCATATCTTCCAACAATAGCATCCCATCTTTCAGCTTTGGAATCGTCAAACAAGTCTGGATTTCTAATAGTGTCTGTATTCCCGGAGGTCATTAATACCATTGACTTCATGATAGTCAGTAGCGTGTCCTTTTCTTCTTGGCCCAAATTCCACTGGATTCTGTCGAAGTCTTTACCGTTACGATTTGCTTCAACCGCTAAAAAGCGAGCTATGAACATAGCTTTCTTTTTTACTTCATCTGAAATCATTTTCTTTTTTGAGCGTCAATTTGTTGCAAAACTTCGTCTGGGATTTTTTTGCCGGTTGATTGAGAAATCTGCATTTGTGCCATGATGTCTTCCATAGCGGAGGCTTCTGCTTCTTCTTTCATGACTTGCTCATCCTCAGCTTCCATTTCTGACATAACAGCTTCGAGCTCTTCTTTGATCAATTGTTTAATTTGTGTTTTTGAAAGTTTCATATTAATCTCCTTAGATTTGATATAATTAGTCTCATTTGAGACAAAAATGACTTAAACTACA
>Ga0099848_1001581_pt1 | contig 10682 bp, 15 predicted proteins | sample CB_VirMetaG_3_FD_78179 | JGI IMG/M metagenome (GOLD analysis project Ga0099848, IMG submission 78179) | Freshwater to marine saline gradient viral communities from Chesapeake Bay - CB_1508_1S Viral MetaG | ecosystem: Environmental > Aquatic > Marine > Coastal | place: USA: Chesapeake Bay... | reverse complement strand
TCAAATTTCCTCCAAACCATTTTCGATTAGTTCTTATTAGTGGAGGAAAAAGAAACATGATTTCATCATCAACAGGGTATCCTTTTCCAGGTACAGGTTTGTTATGATTAAACTGTAATTCAAAATTGTTTAAAGGCTGATATGCCTTTACTTGATCGTTTGGTATAAAATAAGAACAAGCAATTAAATCTACTTGATCTAGTGTAATACTCGATCCGTCAAGAACATAATCAATAACCTCTTTTGTAATTCGATTATCTTTTTTAATTCTTGTCAATCTTTCAGACGAAATTGCACATAGCAATTCACCATCCTTCACAACACATGCAGATGCGTCATGATGAAAATTTAAACCTAATGTAATCATTTATTCGCAGTCAAAGAAGAACATGTGAAACAATCTACCGTTATACATATCATCACCAAAGTATGCATTGGCAGCATGTACGAGTTGAGCATCCCAAATTGCTAATCTGTTATATCGATTACCAATCGTATCAACTTTGTCCCAGCGAGTGGAATCATAAAAACTATTATTAAACATCTCCATAACAAGAGTGTTCTCGTCTTTTCCAGTTCTTTGAATATCTGCTTCGGTTGGAGATCTCCAAAGACCATTCTTTTTACTTCTGTAAAATGAAGTTCCAGCCTCAGGCGGTGCGTCAGGTGTTAGAAAAACCACAGCAGCATAGGTTTGAGAATCACAGTGATACACAAGAGGATCTTCAGCAACACAATACTGGAAAACTCCATTGTAACCATAGTTCCAACCGTCGTCTTTGATCTTACGATTCATTGCAGTTTCGATTGCTTCTTTTGTACCATCGAAGATCAATCGGGTATTTGTTCTCTTTCCTTTGTGATTTCCACTTGGAAAATATTCCAAACTTAATGCATACTCTCGTATTGCATCTGGATCCTCATAAAAATCATCAATTACTATAAAAGCAGGGCTTTTGTACTCAGCCTGTTTAACTTTCATTCCAGCAGGAAGAGGTAAACGACCTTCCAGCAGATTAATTCCAACCACAGGTACCCAATTTCCTTCAATGTATGCTTCAAGCATCATGAAATTCGTAAATACCGAGGGTTTAAAATTGAAATCAAATCCTGAGAAACGATAGATGGGTAGAGCATAATAGGTTGATACATCCAATCTTTCTAAACCATATGTTCCTTCAAACATTTCTGTTTCTGAAACAAGTCGTACGCTCTGAATGTTTGAATTTGTAGCAACCCAACCTTTAATCACGTAACTCTCACTTGAGATATACTGATTTACATCAATGTTAAACTTAAGGCCAGGAGTTATTGCTTCGTGCATAAAACTACTTTTTTAATTTATATTCCTTTACGTTCAAAAGTTTATCCTTTTCGCCCTCCTCCTGCTTGCGTCTTTTTTGAATAATCGCAAGTGCTTTTCTTTTATTACAAGCGGAACAACTCATTTAAGATCAACCTTTAAACCACCAGTTCTGCTTTTAGTTACTCTAAACGTAGAACCTTTTTGTATTTTTTTATTTATTATGAGTTCACTAATTGGTAATTCAATTAGTTGTTGAACACTTCTAGAGAGTGTTCTAGCTCCATATTTTTGATCAAATCCAAGATGAACTAGCTCATCAATCGAAGTTTTTGAAAAAACAATGTCATAACCCATTTCTAAAACCCTATCTCTAAGCTCATTCAATTGTAACTTAACAATCATTCTAGAATCAGAATTTGAAAGAGGATTGAATTGAATAACCTCATCAATTCTATTTAAAAACTCAGGTGAAAAGATTTTCTTTAATTCATCATTAATGTGTGTGGACATAACTTCTCGATCCACTTTACTAACACTACTATTACCAAACCCGATGCCCTTACCGAAGTCCTGTGACTTTCTAGCACCAATATTTGATGTCATAATGATAATACAGTTTTTAAAACTAACCTTTCGCCCAAGTGTATCGGTCATAAAACCATCGTCCATTAATTGTAATAAAGCATTAAAGACGTCTCGGTGTGCCTTTTCGATCTCATCAAAAAGAATCAAACTGTATGGTTGTTTTTTTACCAATTCAGTCAGTTGCCCACCCTCTTCATAACCAACATATCCAGGAGGAGCTCCCATTAATCGGCTTACAGAGTGTTTTTCCATAAACTCTCCCATGTCAAAGCGAATCATTGTATCCTCGCTTCCAAAAACATTACGAGCTATACTTTTAGCTAACCAAGTTTTACCCGTTCCGGTTGATCCTACAAAAAGGAAGTTTCCAATCGGTCTATTCTTTTTTGCTAAACCTATTCTACTTCTTTGAATTGATGAAACAACTTTGTTAACCGCATCATCTTGACCAACTACATCCTTTTTAACAGCTAAATTTAACTTTGCAAGTTTCTCCAGTTCATCTTCTCCAACTTCAGTTATAGGAATTCCTGTAATTGAGCTCGTTACATCAAGAATATCTTCTTTAGTAACAACATGCTTATTCTTCTGTGATTTTTTCTTCCAATTACTTTTTTCCTCTTCGATCATTTGCTCAGTTTTTCTAAACTGATCTCTGAACTGAGCAGCTTTTTCATAATCTTGTTGAGCAACTGCTTCTTTCTTCTTTAGTTCAAATTGCTTCGATTTTTCCTCGAGCTTTTTAATCGACTCAGGCATTTTAGAAACCTTCATATGGATTCTTGAACCGACTTCATCAATTATATCAAGTGCTTTATCTGGCAGCATTCGATCACTAATATAACGATCAGAAAGCTTTACAGCTAATTCAATGATTTCATCACTGTATAATACGCTGTGATGATTTTCATAAAAATGCTTGATGTTTTTGATGATCTCAATAGTTTCAAGGATTGATGGTTCATCAATGTGTACTTTTTGAAATCTACGATCTAACGCACCCTCACCTTCAATGTTTTCTCTGTATTCGTCATATGTTGTAGCACCTATACATTGAATTTCTCCACTCGAAAGAGCAGGTTTGAAAATATTAGATGCATCCATTGAACCACTTGATCCACCCGCACCTACTAACTGGTGTATTTCATCAATAAAAACTATAATGTTTGGGTTTTCACGAAGCTCTTCAATGATTAATTTCATTCTCTCTTCAAACTGTCCGCGGTATTTTGTTCCCGCTACTACAGTACTCATTTCTAGAGAAAATATCTTTTTATTGATTAGAGTTATCGGAACCTTACCCTCAACGATACGAAGCGCCAATCCATTTACTATTGCACTTTTACCAACTCCAGGATCTCCAAGAAGTAATGGGTTATTCTTTTTGCGACGACCTAAAATCTGAGCAATCCGTTCTATTTCCTCCTCCCTTCCAATTACCGGATCAATCTTACCTTCAGATGCTTGAAGAGTAAGATCTCTTGCAAAGGTACTTAGGGCAGGAGTCTTTCCTTTTCCCTTCTTCTCGAATATTTCTTGTCCTTCTTCGTCAGTAAACATTAGATGAACTAAATTAAAACTTGTATCAAAAGAAACCGAGCTGAGTTATTAACAAGATGTGTTAAACTCCTCTTCGTGTACAACTTCAATCTTTTCCTCTTCTTTGATAAAAACACATTCAGCACAACATCCATTTTGACCATGTTGAATTTGTAGTGGTTGAAACCATGCTACAACCATACCCAAAAACAATGAAAAGGGTCTAAGAAGTTGGATTATCATTTTAAAAATCTAAGAAGATAAAGAGTTTGATTAAATAGAGTAAGAACTTCATCAATTTGATTTTGAATAAATGAATCTTCAGTAAGATTCTGTCTACTTGAATCGATTGAATCTCTTAAATCTGTTAAGTAACTAACGACACCTGACAAATCACTGTATTCTACTACGGGAACTGTTTTGTATCCTTTGATGATACCATATTTGCCTTGATATGATTCCACTAATGAATCGGTTAAACCATCAATTCCTTCGTAAAACTTTTGAAGAGCTTTATGAGCAGCAAAAGAATCCGTTTGTAAATGAAAAATATGTGTTTGTGTCTGTGATGCAAGAAGATGCGAAATGAATGAAGAAAAATCCAAATTTTCAACAGCTTCTTCCACTTTATAGGTGTAATTTGAAGTATACTTATTAAAATCTGACAACATGTATGATCTATTTGTTTTATTATATATCAATCAAACTTAAAGCTCAATTTTTCATAAATAAAATCCGAGGATTCGGAAGATCCTACAAAAACATCATATTTTTTATACTTATTAATAAATTTTTCTGGATTCTCATTATACTCACCTTTAAGCTCATCAATAGGAGCTAAAAAAGTTTTAATATATGTCATGACTCACTTGATGTGTTCAATTGAAGTTCATCATCAAGTTTACTTAGTTGTTGGTGAATATCTCGTAACTCTTGGTTGTCATCAGCCATCTGTTGCATTGAATTTGAAACGCTTTCACCTACAATTGTTAACAAGGAAATATGATCTTTGGCTGACTTCAAACCTTTACCTGAAGATTTCAAAAACACATTATAAAGTGTGTTTAAATTAACGCTTCTAAGTTTAACATTTCCATTTTCATCCGGACCAACCACTTCAGTATCCTTCAAATTTGCATGTAAAGCAATCAAACCAGCTGCGTCTTGATGTGACCATGGCGCATTGTTTTCAATGTAATTCATTAAACGCTGAAGATTTCTTTTGTTTTCAACGTTTATATCATACTCTCGATACTGAATCTCAAGAGCAAGTTTTTCTGCTTTCTCTGAGATATCTTTAATTTCAGCTTGAATTACCTCAACGGTTCGTTCTTCAATTACTTGTGCTTCTTCGATATTTGCCATAGCGTTTTTTAATTTGTTTTTTTATATGAAGTTATAGATTTGTTTCATTTAAAGTGAGGTCCAGTTGCCCATAGTACACCAGATCTTCTCAGACCTCTAGTAACAGGAGTAACTCTATGTAACATAAATGAAGGAAACATCACAACAGCACCTTTAGCCTTGTACACTACCTCATCACCAGCTCCTCTTTTTATTAATAGATCTCCACCATCATAGTCCTTTGGATCATCAAGTTGAACTACAATTGAAATTTTTCTATTTGAAAGTAATCCATGACCCGCATCAACGTGCCAATCATACATACCTTCATTGTAATCATAGTATTCAGTGTATTGAATAGATTCACCAAAACCTAAAACATCAAATCCCCAAATCTGATTTGCTTCGTTTAAAAGATTACCAAATCTTTCGTACACCCAATGCGTTTTCTCATTATAATGAGTCCATCTTATAGTGGATCTTCTATACGCAGAAACTGCTTCATAATCTCCACCTGATTCAATATTTGCCATTTCAGCGGGAAACTCTTGTGCAAGTTCATGAATAAGATCGCATTCCTCAGGCGTGAATCCCTGTGGGAAGTAATAAAATTCAGTTGGGTGTTTGCTTCTGTCTAAAGCGTCTAATACAAAATTGTTGTACATTAATTCCAGAGTTTAAATAGTTCGTAACCTCTTAATCCAAGGTTTTTATTTGTAATTTCAGGTATAATATATGTATCCCAATCTGGAAACCAATACGCCTCATCAGTACCTGATTGTAAATAAGGTTCTGGAGCCTGAAAGTTTTTAATTGCACGGGATCTAATGATATACCCGTGTTGTTGCATGATTTTTAACTTGTTTTCTTCAAGATCTTGTTCTTTCTTCTTGTTATTGTTAAACCAAGAAAATCTACCGCCAGGGGCTAGAATCTTCGGAAGAATGTTCAGCATAAAATATTCCATGTCTTCTTGAAAGGTATCAATATAAACTGCATCAAAAAGTGGCAACTGATTCCAGTTTACATCTCTCCAATCTGAAAAAATGACATGAGTGTTTTCTTTTTGAGTCCAACCCTTTTTTACAAGCTGCTCTTCATAGACTTGTGGGTGACCTTCGACGATAAAATGTTGAGTAGGTTCAAAGAACGAAATAAATCCATCGATGATCCCCATTCCATGCCCTATGTTCAACACTTTACCAGGGTAGTGACACAAAAACTTTGCAGTTTCTAGCATAATTGGAGTTTCCCAATCCATCATCACCGCATAACCGGTGTTTAAATCCATAACTCTTGAATCTTCCCAACTCAAGTTGGATTTCAAGTACTCTGCGTTTATATCAACCATTTATTCTAGGAAAGTCTTTAAAAACTGTAAACTCGGTAAGATCTCTGTAACCTCCGTTTTCACCTAAATCTTCAGTGTGCAGAGGGAAGTTTTGCATCAATGACAATCCATGTGTTGCGATTTGAGGTGTCATGTACATATTCCAACCTAACATATCAATATCATCATCAATGTAGTTAACCTCATTGCGACCTTCATAGCGTGCCTTCTTAAACCACTTAACGGCATCAGCATTATCGGTAAGAATCATTCCTCCCTTTCCTAAGCCTAAGTGTTTTTTTACATGAAAGCTTAAACACATAAACGATTCAGGAATGTACATACCAGAAGTTAACCGTTTTGCTGAATCGTAAATCGGATAAGGATTAAGCTGATAAATGCCCTTCCAATTATTGGTAGCTTCTGACTTATCGAAAACAACATCGCACCCAGCATGCAAAATTGATTGAGGTACTGAGAGATATGTTTTTGCAGGAATGGTAATTTCTTTTTTACCCAGTGTTTGTTTGCAATATTGAACACTAAGAAATAACGCATTTGTGCAGCTATCTACCGATACTGCATATGGAGCACCTGTGTAGTTTGACATCTCCTCCTCAAACATCTGAACGACTTTGAAGGGATTATTCACCGGTCGCTTACGCATACGTTTTAGTTTTTCTTTTATATCAAAGAACTAAAAGATGTTTCAACGACAATTACACTTAAACTGATTAAAATCTGTTGTTGCTGGTTTTGTGTTAGGAAAGTAATAACAGTACTTCTTTCCCTTTGTTCTGATCTCTTTGTAGTATCCAGTTGGAACTGTTGCCCCCGTTGCTAACTCCTCGGCTCCTTTTCCAAAAATAACATCAATTATTACCACTACATCTCCTTCGGCAGCAAGCTTTCTTTCGTAAGCTTCTAAAAGTCTCCAAGCTCCTCTATTCAGATTTTCCTGCTGTAACGAACAGTTAAGATAACTAAATGTTTGTCTTAACATTTCAGTAGTGCAATTAAAATCAGCAGCGGGGGCCATATGCCCCTTATCCCACTGATTTGCAACATAATCATGGTTATCAGAAGTATGGTAATCGGGAACTTTAAAAAAGTCCATACCCTTTCTAGATGCACTTCCATCGGGGCACTGAACTGTGTATTTAACCCAAAGAGGTTGCTCTTTGGTTTCTGAATATCCTACTTCAAAGATTGGGGTTTTAACATAAACACTATCTCTAAGACGCTTTCCTGTGTGTAAGGAATATTGTTGAGCGCTTAGCGCAAAAGGTAATAATAAAAGTAAAAACAGTAATTTTCTCATAAATTATTTATCTGTTTTCACAAGGGGATATATTTTTTGATTAGTAAGTAAATAATAAACTCCGTTTGAAATATCACTTATGTCATTCCAACCGCCTCTAAGAACTTTAATTAAACCAAACTGAGAGTAAAGTTCAGAATCAACCTCAACGAAGAGTTGATCAACCGCTGGATTTGGGTAGAACATGATTGGTAGTTGTTCTTCTTCATTACCAATGTTATTGATTACGGTTATGAACAACAAATTGTCAACTACCAAAACTCCATTTGTGACTCGAACTACAACTGGATATATTCCAGGCTCTAGGGTTGCTGTGCTATCAATAGATAGAGTGATCGAACCTGAACTGTTGGTAACATTTATGAGATCTTTTATTTCATTTCCAAAAAGCTGTACTGAGCAATTGGATGGAATGTCAAAAGATGAAGTCCAACTCTGGGGTGGATAAATGTAAGTTTGCCAAACTCCCTGCATGGGTGTAAGATTGACAAGGTTAGTGATTGGAATTGTGCTTCCACTTGTAACATTATATGTCAACTCAATTCGATTAATTCCAATGACTTGACCATTTCTGTATTCTTTTACAACGATGCTATTTCCAAATTTACCAATTGTGCTAGGAGTCCATGTAACTATTCCATAATTTGTAACGGAGTAGTAACCATTTTGCATTGAATGGTTTGTTGTAAGAGATGTCTGTGGAGCAACGGGAACAAATGTAGAATTTAAGTGTAAATCCTTTGCATCCGCGTATTCGTATGAAATTGAATCTCCATCTGGATCTATTGCAAACACAGAGAACTGATTTACAGATCCAGCGATTAGATTTCCAGGAACAAGATTCACAAAAACAGGAGGAGAGTTAGGAACATACGCAGTACTGCCCTGCACGGCATAGTTTGCAAAATCAGTTCCAAAAACAAGAGCACTGTTGTTACTACCTGCCATATTTGTATAAGTTACTCTGCAACATTCGTGCCATGTAACTCTATAATCTCCTGGAGAATTAAGCGTTATGGTATCTACAAAAACAGAAATCAACCTGTTATTGTAAACAAAATTAGTGTCCTGTAGAGCAGTGTAACTACTTTGGAGATTATAAAAACCTTGATTTGACTTGTGCAATTGGTAGGTAACCTGTGAATATGCAGGTAGAGAACCATTCTCCTGATAAAGAGTTACCTTTACCTGGTAAGTGTACTGTCCAAGCTGAACAACGTCCGTGTGACCTCCCAACGTGTGTGAAGCAAATGCTCCAAACGAGAGCAGAAATAAAAGACTAAAAATAATTTTTTTCATAGTTGTGTTAGATTACTTTACAAATATAATCTATTTTTTTGACATTAAAACATATTTTATTTCAAATCCAGCTTTTTCGAAAGCTCTTATGGATTGAATATTATCGATTTTTACTTTTGCTAAAGAACTCGGGTAAAGTTTATGAAATTCTATTATTGCATTGGTACCCAACCCTTTGTTTTGAAACTCAGGAGCAATACAAATTCGAAGATCGTCCTCAACATCACCTATGAAACCTACTGCCATATCGTCCTCGAAAATTATAAAATAATTATGGCCGTGAATGGTCATGTAATCTTCTTGCTCTTTTTCTGTTATTTTGTGATTACTTATGAATCCGTGCTCAACACGCTCATCATTTCTGAGATTTCTAATAAATTCCCAGTGCGCTTTAGCGTTATTTACTTGTTCTAATCTCATACGTTTGGTTGCCACATTCCTTCCCAAAACTCAGTATAAAGCCAACGATCATCGTACTCGTTCATAAACTTCTTTGTATCACTGGCAATCTGAGGTTGAGTGGTTCCAATTTTATTCTCCTCTTTTTTAATCGCATCAATCACGTCTTGTATTGAATGATATGAAATGGCGCATGGTGCGTTTTCTGTCCAGTTGCAAACAGTTTTCCTACCCATATGTCCCATTTCCCACATTGTAGTAGCACCTGCCCATGGATTCATTCGCACATTTACAAATGATTGGGTGTAGAAATTATCCCTTAACCAATTAATATCATTTCCGCGAACCGCAAGAATAAATCTTTCTCTTCCAAAGTAGTTTATTACCGGTTCTAAGAAGGGTAAACCGTAGTATCGCTTCTTATAATCAGAATCGTCTCCCATATAAAAATAAATCTTGTCGCCAAGCGGTACAGGTTTAAAATCTTGATAAGATTTAAGCGCAAGAACCTTGTTTACCCAATTCTTACCACCAAATTCTTCCATCATGATTCTAAATGGTCCGTAAACAGGTGTTACAACATGTTTCAATTGACCAATAAGCCATGCATTTTCTTCGCTTGTATCTCCACCTCCCCAGATCACAATAGCTAAACTTTTGTGATTCACAATCATCTGTCGAGTATCCGCTTCTGAAATATCTAAGAAAACACATGGAGAATTGGGATCCGTGTACGGTTTAAGATCCCATTTTTGCATGAATCCATTCTCAAAATGTACCATATGTGGTGGTACATACCCTTGCATAGTTCTCATTCTTCCTCTTCAGTACTAAAAACGTCCCAATCATAAGCTGCATTGTAAAAAGCCATAAAAGGACTAAGATTTGGATTCTCTTGAATGTTCAGTAGTGCAAGATAGATCACCTCTGAAGCCAAATCTTGGTTAATGCATGAATCTAAGATAGAATCGATTTCTTCTATTTGTTCTCCTGGTTCCATTATGAAAGAGTTGAATACACGTTTTTCTCTTTTATATAGGTTGCAGAGTAGATTGTTTTTTCTGGATAGAGTGGTGACTGAGAAGACCATTTGTTTCTCAGCGATTGATGGGCTTGTAGGTACTGTTGCAACCCTCTGTTCAAATGTTCAGGAAAATGGTTATCACTGTGATGAACAATAACCCGATCAATGTTTCCAACCTTGTATCCAAGAGAATGGGCATACATACTCATATCCAAATCTACGTGGTCCTGATCTTCATTCAAAGTAGTGTCAAAAACGTAATCACCTATCTTTTGTGTGTCAATTATCAAAAAATATCCAGGCAACCATTCTTTATCGTAGATCGTAAAAAGATGTTTTCCTAGTTGATAGTTTGAATTGTAAGTTTCATGAGTAGAACAAATCGCCCAACCTGTCATTTGCAGAATTTGGATACCTCTGTAAATTACGTCCTGTTCAAGAACTTCAATGTCATCATCCATAAGGACAACATATCTCTTACCTGTAGATTTACAGAGATTCCAAACATCAGAAAGATTTGCTGCTACTTTTTTAG
>Ga0099848_1001578_pt1 | contig 10696 bp, 16 predicted proteins | sample CB_VirMetaG_3_FD_78179 | JGI IMG/M metagenome (GOLD analysis project Ga0099848, IMG submission 78179) | Freshwater to marine saline gradient viral communities from Chesapeake Bay - CB_1508_1S Viral MetaG | ecosystem: Environmental > Aquatic > Marine > Coastal | place: USA: Chesapeake Bay... | reverse complement strand
GGGCCAGTGCCCAGCGGAAGACGGGGGTGGGGATGTGGGGGAGGCCGTGGGGGTCGAGGCGGATCGAGCCACGTTTGTTGGCTACTGAGCGGGCGACCTTGTTTGCGGTTTTGAGGAGATATTCCGCCTGTGAATGGGCCTGGGTGCCGCGGGTGGCGGCGGTGTTGCGGTCTTGCTCGGCCGCTCCAGCGCCGTAGATGGCGTCTTGGCGTTTGGCCCAGCCTTCGAGGGCGGATTTGTCGGCGGTGGCAGAGAGGATGGTGGTGACTGAGAAGTAGATGGTGCCGGCGGCGTCGCGGTAGATGCGCTGGGGGCCGGAGTCGTCGCGCACCAAGGCAGAGCGGCGGAGGGCGGCGAGGGCGTTGGTGCGATCCAGCATCAGGCCGCGAGCTTTGAGATGGTGAAAGCGACGATGGATTCGAGTTGTCTCCGTTCGATGGCGCCGCGGGTGTAGGCGGCGGCCTCGCTGACGAGGCGGTGATAGTCGTTCGGGGTTAGTTCCTTTGTACTAACGCCGCGGGTGAGGGTGCGCTGGCGGATGAGTTCGGAGCGGGAGAGGCCGGCGGCTTTGGCTTCTTGATCCACCTGTTCGAGGGCGGTGGGTTCAAAACCGACTTTGACGATGTGCATAGTTGAAAGGGGGCCGGTTGGCCCCCAGGTGATCACTCGGGCTTGAAGGGGTTGGATCCGGTCAAGAGGCGATCCAGGTCAAAGCCGGTGGATTTGGTTTCTTCCCAGGCGGCGTTGATGGTTGTGTCGGCGCCCTTCTTGCGGGGAGCGGGGCGGAGCTTGTACTCGGTGGTCAGGCCGCTGCCTTTCTTGCTGAGAGTGAAGTCCCACTCTAAGAGGTTAGTGTAGTCCTCTTCTTGGGAGATGGCGTCCAGTTCACGGAGGATGGACTTTTGGCTGATTGACATGACTTGGACTGCACCAGCCTCGTAGTTGAATACGGGGATGGCGATGCAGAACTTGATGTCAGCAGTGCCGGGGCCGCCACGTCCTTCGCGGGGGCTGTAGGTGCCCATTTCGGTGACGACGTCCTCGTATGTAGGCTCGTAGTCAAAGCGGAAGGGTTTGGAAGAGCCGTCGGCTGCGGTGCCCCAGGATTCGTAGAACTCAAGCGGGGTGTCGCTGAGGAGTGCGAAGCGGACGCTGCCGCCGTCTGTGAGTTTAGAGGGGTTCAGGTAGGCGCCGCCAGAGCTGGAGTTGACGGTTGCTGAAGCCTTGGTGGAAAGGAAGCCCATGAATGGTTTCGGGGTGGATGGTGGACGACCCAGTGGGTCATCGTGTCGCAGTGTAGCGCGGATTCGCCGCAGGGCGGTAGCCTAGTAAAACGCCCCATGCCAGGCAGGCACGGGGCGGAGAACCAACACAACACCATAGGAGTGTAACACTGTGAAGCTGCTGGAGTTTGTGCGGGCGCTGCCTGAGGGGTATGCGTATGCGCCGATCTACCGGAAGGGGCAGGTGCTGCCTGAGGGTCAGGTCAGCAAGGGCAAGACGCCGCTGGGGCGGGCGCACCACCAGATCATGGGGCCGGCGGATGTGGCGCTCCAGTTGGAGCGGCATCCCGAGGTGTACGGGGCTGTGGGGGTGTTCACCGGGCCTCGGAGCAAGGGGTTGGTGATCCTTGATGTGGACGCCAACCTCAGCAAGCTCCAGCGCAAGTGGGGTGAGTCGCTGGAGGGGGCGCCGTGTGTGACCTCGACCAAGGCGAATGCCGCCAAGTTCCTGTTTCGGGTGCCGGAGGAGCACTGGAAAGAGGTGAAGGGCGTGAGCCTGGCGGCTACGGGTGCGGGCTATGAGGTGCTGTGGGGCCGCCAGGGGCTCCTGTACGGCGCTTATCCGGGCTCTAGCGATGGGAAGGCGCCAGAGGGCACCTACGGCCTTGTAGGCGATCTGGAGGCCATTCCAGAGGCTCCTGCGTGGCTGATCGCTGAGATGCGGGATGCGGCGGCGCAGTCCGAGCCAGTGGGGAAGGGGTTGCTCAAGAACCGCAAGGCGCTCGACTTCTCGGATCGGACGGAGGACGAGGTTGCGGAGATCGTGCAGGACTGCCTGCGGGTGATTCCGCACCTGGGGCAGGGCAGCCGGGATCAGTGGGTGCAGATCGGCATGGCGATCCACGATGCGCTGCCGAACGAGCTGGGGCTGACGCTGTGGAGTGCGTGGAGTTCGGAGGATCCTGAGTACGCCGATGAATGGCGGGAGGGGAACCCCTGTGAGGCGACGTGGGCGTCGTTCAAGCGGGGCGGGGGAATCCGGTTTAATTCGCTGATCTGGATGGCGGACCAGCAGGATCCGTTGAGGCGGCGATTTTCAGACACCAGCCGGGATGCGGTTGAGAAGGCAGAAGCTGCGACGGTTACGGTCAAGCAAGCCGTTCTGACGTTTGAGGAGATCATCAAACGCGGCATGGCGATCTATGAGGGCGACGACGTTGCCCGGATGAACTACGAGCTGCACGCCTTGGCGATGGAGGCTCGGTACAAGGACCAGAGCGGCGTTGAGAAGCTGCTGCTCGACCACATGACCCAGAGCCAGCAGGGAGACGGCTACACGATGGATCAACGGCGTGGGAAGCGGCGGGACTACCTGATTCCTGGCTTGCTGCCGTGCCCGTACACGGTGCTGTTCTACGGGGACAAGGGGTGCGGGAAGTCGGCCACGGCGTTTGCGCTGATCAAGCACGTGGTCGATGGCATCCCGTTCCAGCTCAAGGATCAGCTTGTGCCGGTGCAGCAGGGGAAGGCGATCTACTTCTCGGCGGACATGTCAGAGCAGGACTTTGAGGAGGAGTACGAGCTGCACGAGATTCGCAACGAGAAGGCGATCCGGTACGAGCCGGGGTTCAACCTCTACCGGAAGATGCAGTTTGTGAAGCTGATGAACGAGGTGCAGCCGGCGATTGTCTGCATCGACAGCCTCAGCAGTTGCTCGGGTGCTAAGGCGGCGGACGAGAACAAGGCGGAGTTTGCGCAGCCGCTGTACTGGCTCAACACCAACAACGGGATCCTGTGGCCGGCGTGCGCAATCATCGTGCTGCACCACACAGCCAAGTCGGGAGGCGCCAGGGGCAGCAGTGCTATCGGGGCTGCGGTGGCGGAGATGTGGTTGATCGAGAAGCCGGCGCCGAATGCGGGGCTGTCGAACGACCAGCGGTTGATCACGGTGGGCAAGAGCCGGATCGGGCGTGAGGGCGAGCGACTCATTCAGACCCAGCACGAAGACCTGACGGTGTCGATCGTGGAGGCGCGTCGTCCTGAGGAGGCGCAGACAAGGGCTGGAACCTTGGCGGAGCGGATCATGAATCGCCTCCAGACCTCGAAGGTGCCGCTGAGCCGGAAGGATCTCAATGCCGACCCAGTGGTTGGGGGGAGCGTTGCGGCGATCAAGAAAACTCTCCAGCGACTGGAGAATCGGGGGGTGCTGGAGGTGGATGAACGCACCACCGGATCGGGGGGTTCAGGAGAGAAGTTTTACAGCGCCTTGCGCGGGGGCTCTCTATTTGGGGGGACATGGGGGCAGAACCCTTGCAATGACTCGGTTTATCAGGGGGACAGTCCTTCTGAAAATCAAGGTTGTCCCCCTCCCGTAGAGGGGCCGCATGGATCGCTTTTGCAAAATGCCGCCACCAAGGGGGACAACTTGGCTACACAGGAAATTTGTCCCCCTGAAGAATCCAGTGGTGAAGCGGGATTTGACCCCGCAGGGACAGAGTCCTCCTGTTCCCGCGAGGGACTAGACCGTGAGGCTACAGAACTGGGTCAAATGATGGCCGCCGCAGAGCAGCTCTGGGACCGCTGACAAACACCGCCCACTCTGACCAGAGTGGGCTTACGCCCCTTGCCGCCGACCCATGCAAGCTGAGTCCAACGAGTCTCACATTGAGATCACCTGCTACTGGGCCACGCTGGAGCTGGCCCGCTCCGACATCCTCGCCCTGCTGCGCCTCAAGTGGACCCACAAAGGCCGCCCGACCCACGTGGAGGAGATCACGGTGTACGACACCCCCGAGGGCTACCAGATCGTCTCCCTGGCGCTCCAGCGCTGCGCCGCCCAAGGCATCGGCCTGATGATCCTGTCGTCCAAAGACCCCGCCGACTTCTGCGGTTGTTAAGAACCGTTACAGCCCCCTACCACCCTAATAGTGTACCCTCTTAGGGTAGCCGCAGGTACTCAGAACCTCATGACCGCACCCTTCGACATCCCAGATTTCTCCTACTCCGGGTCGATCCACGCCTGTGAGTACGCCAAGTCTCGTCTGGCGCGGGCCGCCGACGAGGGCGAGGCCCAAGGCCATAGCCACACCTACGACCGCTACGTCATCACGCTGCTCGACGCTCTGCTCGTCTACCTCAAGACCGAGTTCGAGCAGCGCCTCGGCTACGAGTACGACGCAACGGCCGAGGCCGCCAAAAGCGCAGTCGCGAACTTAGTCACCTCCGAGCAGGAGGTGGCCAAGTGAGCAAGGTGCTTGAGATCAATGACATCACGTTCCAGGGGGACGTGCTGCATGTGGAGGCGGTGGTGGACGACATGGTGATCGTGCGTCCGCAGACCACGCTGGATCCCGCTGAATGGGGGCCGGCGCTTTGCCGGGGCAGCATGATGCTCACCGACGAGACCACCATTCCTGCTACCGAGGCTGGTATGCGCAAGATGCTCGGCGAGTCCATTTCGGACTGGGCGCCAGTAGATCAGAGCGATCTGTATGACGACTACTGAAGTCCTGCTCGTGGCGGTCTGCATCACGCTGACCGCCCTTCTGCTATCTGAGGTTTTGAGATGACTGACCTAGTGAACCACCCCCCGCACTATCGCCAAGGGCGGGTAGAGGCCATTGACATCATTGAAGATGCCGTAGGTGCGGCGTCCGATCCAGTGGCGGGCTACCTGCAGGGCCAGGTGCTCAAATACCTGCTCCGCCTGTGGCACAAGGACAACGCGGCGCAGGACGCGCAGAAAGCGGGCTGGTATTTGCTGCGGCTGATTGATCACCTCGCGACTGAGACGCATGAGACCCAGAGTCAGACGCTCCGTGCGCTGTAGGCGTGCTACCCTTACAGGGTACTCGCCTTACCGGGCATGAAATTCCACTACGGCATCGAGCATCTGGATCTGCTGGAGGATGCGGACCTCGTTGCGTTAGACACTGAGACGACAGGGCTCCAGCCGAAGGCCGGGGGCCTGCGTCTCATTCAGTTTGCGGCCGAGGGGCAGTTCCCTGTGGTCATTGACTGCTGGCAGCTCAGCAACAAGGACTGGCTGCGGCTGGATCAGTTCCTCGGGCAGAGCCGCCGCTGGATTGCCCACAACGCTGTGTTCGACCTCGGCTGGCTGCAGGAGCACGAGCTGTATCCCGAGGGCAGCATTTACTGCTCGATGCTCGCCAGTCGGATCCTGACCAACGGGCTGCCCAACATTCGCAACGGCCTGCAGCATGTGGTGCTGCGCTACCTCAAGAAGGAGATCAGCAAGGAGGAGCAGGCGAGCGACTGGAACGCACCACTACTCAGGCCGGAGCAGCTTGCTTACGCGGCCTACGACGTGCATCTCCTGCTGGAGCTGTGGGAGCCGCTGCTGCAGCGCCTTGCGACGGGGCAGTTGATGGCCGCTTGGGAGCTGGAGTGTCGTGCTCTGCCTGCGGTCGCGCAAATGCAGCGCACCGGCTTGCCGTTCAGCCGCGAGAAGCTCGAAGCGCTGCGGGACGAATTGGCGGAGGCGAACCAGCGGATGGGCGCCGAGTTTGTGGTGGCGCTGGACGAGGCGCTGTCGGAAGACAGCAAGCTGCCGCGTGACCCTGATGGGTCGCTGAACCTGCGGCCCAAGGCGACTGGCACTGTGCGGGGCGGCGACAAGATGCCGGCGGGGTTCAACATCAATTCGCCCCACCAGCTCAAAGCGGTGTTCACCGCGCTGCTGGGCGAAACGCCGGTGGACGCCGATGGCAAGCCGTCGTGCAGTCGGGCGGCGCTGCGGGAATACGCGGCGGACCACGCGGTCGTGGCGCAGTATCTGCAGTGGAAGCGGGTCGAGAAGCGCCGGCAGATGATCGAGGCGCTGCTCAAGCACCAGGATCCCGATGGGTTCATTCGAGCCAGCTACCTGCAGATGGGGGCGGACACCGGGCGGATGAGTTGCATGAGTCCCAACCTGCAGCAGGTTCCTCGGGACAACAACTTCAGGGCTTGCGTCGTGGCGCCCGAGGGCTGGTCAATCGTTGACGCCGACTTTGCACAAATGGAGCTGCGGCTTGCGGCGGTGGAAGCGGAGGACGAGATGATGGCTCGCGCCTTCCAGGAGGGCGAAGACCTGCACACCGTTACAGCGGCTGCCATCTATGGCGACGCCTTCATTGAGGGTGACGAGGCGGCGCAGAAGTCAATGCGGCAGATCGCCAAGTCAGCCAACTTCGGCCTTCTGTATGGATCGGGTGCCAAGGGTTTGCGCTCCTATGCCGGTGCCATGGGGATCCAGATGACCATGGAGGAGGCCGGCGAGGTGCGTGACAAGTTCCACAACCTGTACCAAGGCATCCATAAGTGGCAGCAGCAGGCGGCGTCTGCGGCGCAGAACAGCGGCACCAACGCGGCGGTGCGGATCCGCGTGTCGGACCTGCGGCGGATGCTGCCTGGCGAGCACAACAAGCTCACCACCCGCTGCAACACCGTGATCCAAGGCGCTGGTGCAGCCGTGCTCAAGCTGGCGCTGGCAAAGCTGTGGAAGCTGGTCTTTGAGGCTGGTGAGGAGGAGGTGAAGATCGCCGCTGCGATTCACGACGAACTGCTGCTCTTAGTCCGCGAGGGTAAGGAGCAGGAGTGGGCCGAGAAGCTCAGCCGCGTCATGGAAGAGGCAGAGGCAAAGTGGCTTGGGGACGTTCCAGCATCTGCCGAGGCGCACCACGGCAAGACCTGGACCGAAGCTAAGGGGTAGGCGGGACCACTACAGGACCGGAGCGGAGCCACTTGAGGCGCCGCTCTTGGATCACATACTCTGGCTCCTGCGCGGTGACAAAGCGGTGGCCGCACGACTCGCAGATGCGCCGCCGGATGATCTCACCGCCATCCTCCGCCCCGCTGCGTGTCACCCGCGTCAGCGGGTGACGGCACTTGGGGCAGGCGCAGGCGATGCGCTGGCGGCGGCCGTCTTCGCGGGTGTGGAGCTGTGATTCTGCGTTCTTGCTGTTGCCTTGGGCCACGTGTCGGGTTTAGGGTGAGGCGGCTACCCTAACAGGCAAAGAACATGCGTGCGCCCGACGTTTACGTGGTGACACTTCGCACCAGCAGAGGCCAGATCATCACCGCACCATTCGTGGGTGTGGAGCAGGGGCAGGTTCTCTACACTGCGATGGAACTTTATCCAGACTGTCAGGTTGTCCGGGTCCACCGAGAAGGGGAGTGGGGCGCCGCTGACGGGGCGGCAGTTGATCATGCTGCGGCTTGGTAAGGTGCTGGCCCGCTCCACGACAGCCGACATCCACCGCGCTTGCGACTTCCTGGAGTGGGCGGTGGAGGTGCGCCGGGGATGCAACAAACAGCGGGCTGGTGCTCGCAGGGCGCAGTACCAGCGGCGGCTGGAGCGGGTCGAGGAATACCAGTGGCAACACCGCTTTGACTGACACTGTAGAGTGTGCTACGAGCCCACTACCCTGTTATGCCTGTTCGCCAAGGCGGTAAGTATTACACGCAGATCCTCCTCGACGTGAACCGCTACAAACTGATGGAGGAGATCGCCGAGCGCGAGGGCATCAAGACCACGGCGCTGATCCGCCAGTTCGCCTACGAGGGGCTGAAAAGGCGTGCCAGCGCCGCTGAGTACAACGCGGCTGAGGCCGCCGACAACGCCGCCTGGGCAGCCTCGGTCAAGCGCCGAGTCATGGGCAGACTGCGCTCCAAGGGCATCCCATGCTGAGTCTCATGAGACTCACCCGGTTTTGTAACAAAGTCGCGTTACGAGCTGCATAACCTCTTAGGGTAGCCCCGTTGAGTTTCTCGGAGGTGGGGCGGTGACGCGCTACTCGGTTTGTGTGGAGGGCCGCTGGCTCTCGGCTGTCTATGACAATGGTCCCGGCATTCTTCTGTCGGAACGACGGGAGGATGCTTGTTCGTGGGTGCGGCATGAGAGTGCTGTGTATGCTGCGAGGGTAGCGTCAGAATTTTTTAAGGCGCCGGCGTTTGTGCATTGCACCGAAGAGCCGAACTATCCGGCAAGCTGGAGGGCTGTAGCTGAGGCCAAACGATGCCGATGAAAGAGTGCGATCCAGCGGAGCAGAATGCTCGGCAGGAGGAGCTGGAGCGCCTGTTTGAGTTGGACGGGCGGGCGGAGCCGAGCCACGAGTTCTACGCCACGTACACCGGCCTGTACCAGAAGTACCACGGGCAGGAGGCAGCGTGAATCGGGACGAGATTGAAGCAGCCTTTCGCGTCTGGTGGAAGGACAGCTTTCCGCTGGCGCCGCCGAATCCCCGCACGGTAGAGACGCACGCGGCGTTCGCCGCCTACGTGCTGGACATGGTCAACACCCTCAATGAGTACACAAATGATTCTCTGTGACAGCGAGATCCTGGAGCTGTGCAAGCGTGGCGCAATCGAGGACTACGATCCACGCCTAATCAACCCGGCAAGTCTTGACGTGAGACTCGGGAGTCGCATCATGATTGAGTCGGCGGCGTCGCCGGAGATGGTGCCGCTCAGCATTGAGCGGGCCACGGCGGAACGCCCCTATGAGTTGGTGCCGGGGCAGTTCGTGCTGGCCGAGACCGTGGAGATCTTCAACATGCCGGAGCATGTGGCCGGGCAGTTTGCGCTCAAGTCGTCTCGCGCCAGGGAGGGGCTGGGGCACATGCTTGCCGGCTGGATCGACCCAGGGTTCAACAACTCGCGGCTGACGCTCGAATTGAAGAATGAGCGGCAGCTCCAGCGGATACCGCTGTGGCCGGGGATGCGGATCGGGCAGATCGTGTTCCACAAGATGTCGCAGCTTGCGCTGGTGAGTTACCGCGAGGTCGGGAACTACAATTCCTGCCTGCACGTGGCCCCGTCTCTCGTTGCGGCTTGACTATGACGACAACGATGCCCTCGTCGGTGGGGGCGTATCTGGAGGAGATTGGGCGGGTGCCGCTGCTCACGCCCGAGCAGGAGATTGAGCTGGGCCGCAAGGTGCGGCGTATGCAGGAACTGCATAGCCTCAAACGCCCCCTGACCAAGGCGGAGGAGCGGGAAGTGAGGATGGGCAGGCGGGCGGCGGAGCGGGTTGTCACTGCCAACCTCCGCCTGGTGGTGTCCATCGCCAAGAAGTACCAGCGAATGACCCATTCGTTGGATCTGATGGATCTGGTGCAGGAGGGCAACCTCGGCCTGATTCAGGGGGTTGCGAAGTTCGACCCAGAGCGGGGGTACAAGTTCTCGACCTATGTGTATTGGTGGGTGCGGCAGGCGATGTCGCGGGCGATCCGGTACAAGGACCGCATGGTGCGGCTGCCGGGGCAGATCAGTGAGATGGCGTACTCGTGGAATGTGCGCCGGCAGAAGCTGATGGCAGAGCTGGACCGCGAGCCAACTATTCAGGAGATGGCCAAGGCGTTCAGGGTTGACATGGACGAGGTGATGCTGTTTCGTGAGCGGGGCGGTAAGGCCACGTCGCTGGATCTGATGATCGGGCAGAACGAGGACAGCACGATCCTTGAGATGGTGGCCGATCCACGCGATGCCGAGGGCGAGGAGGCGATTGAGCAGGCGCTGATCTCGGAGATGGGGACGGCGGTGCGCGAAGCGCTGGTGCATCTGGATCCGAAGGATCGGATGGCGGTAGAGCTGCGCTACGGATTGACTGGCGAGCAGCCGATGACGCTTAAGCAGCTGGGCGCTCAACTGGGGGTAACTCGCGAGGCTGCGCGGCTGCGCTTGACGCGGGCGTGCAACCGGCTGAGGATCCTGCTGCGCTCCACGTATGCGTCGGAGGACAACCTCGTGGCGTCACTTGCTGCGTAGGGCCTGCTGGGTTTCGATCAGGGCGATGTGGTGAGTGGCTTGGCGGAGCAGCGTGGCCTGCAGCATGTTCTGCTGGAGCAGTTTCTCGGTGAGTCCAATGAGACTCGCCACGTCGCTGGGCTGCGTCTTGCGGACTGTTGCGATGTCATGCCGGAGCCGCGCCTCAGCCGCTAGAGATGGACGTGGCACGAGCCATTCGCCCCAGGTCATGGTTCTGCCTCAGACTTCTGTAGCAGGCTAGTCATGGTGGCCCCGACGATCCACTACGTCAAAGAGGAGGGATATTGGGAGGTGACCTACGCAGGCATGGTCAAACGGCATCAGCAGGATTGGCAGGCGTGGGTCTGGTTTGAGATGGCGCTGGCGGCGTATGCAGTTTCTACATAGCCCGCGTGGCGATGATGGCCCAGCCGGTGTTGGGGCCTTCAACCATCCAGCGGGGGCCCCAGTTTTTACGGCTGTAGTAGCAGTAGCGGGCGGCGTTGGGCAGCGTCGATCCATCAACCAAATTTGATTCGCCGAGGGGGTCGTGGACGATGACGTGGGTTGGGTCGATGCCTACGACGCAGAGCCAGTGGCCTCCGCCGGAGGGTTTGGTGACGGGGCCGCGGTGGAGGTAGCCGCAGGGGACGGGGATGCCGTCACGGATCTGGTTTTCGAGGGTGCTCCAGCCGGCGTTTTTGACGAAGCGGGCAGAGACGCCG
>Ga0099848_1001576_pt1 | contig 10698 bp, 14 predicted proteins | sample CB_VirMetaG_3_FD_78179 | JGI IMG/M metagenome (GOLD analysis project Ga0099848, IMG submission 78179) | Freshwater to marine saline gradient viral communities from Chesapeake Bay - CB_1508_1S Viral MetaG | ecosystem: Environmental > Aquatic > Marine > Coastal | place: USA: Chesapeake Bay... | reverse complement strand
CTCGTTAGTTGTTACAGTCATTGTAGTTTTGTGAAGAAACGTTACAATATTATATAGCAAAAAGAAAGAGGGGTCAAGCCCCTCTTTGTTCGGATACCATAACATAATGAGTATTATTACTTATTTCTTTTTAATTTATCCATTTCTTTCACAAGAAAGATGATATTTTCTTCTATTTTTTGTATTTTTTGATCCTGACATTTTAACCATTCATAATACATGTCTTGCTCATACTCATCTTCATCGTATCTAATACCATTATCAAGATTATATCTATTAATAAACCATTGTGGTGGTGTAGATGATTTCCAAGGATATAAAAGATATTCCAATTCGGCAACTATTCCCCATAATAAAACTCTTATTTTAAAAATAAAATTAACCATTACTTACCTTCGAACCCTGGAGGCAAAGTTCCAAAGTACGGATCATAATCAAAAATAGCATTCCAATCTTCTATATCTACCGATTGGTTTCTCCAAAAATTCCATAAACCTTCATAACTTGACTTGTGAAATACATTGATGTGCTCATCATGAATCGAAGAACCCAATTCAATTTTATATAAAAATAATGGAATAGCAAAAGTATTTCCAGAGTTATAAATTAAATCATCAGCCACTGCTCTTGGTTTAACACCATTATCAAGTTTATACTTATCACCACGCACATGTAAATTCATAAGTTTTTGTGCATGGTGACGAGTAATCATATAACAAGCTGTAGAAAAGTCATTTACAAATCTACGATGCATTTTAAGATGAACTTGTGCCGGATTAATAACTGCTAACTGAATAACATCATAATCATAAGGAACCTTACAGAAAAAATCTTTCCATGTGAACGGCCAGTGCTTTACAGTTGAGATATCACAATCATCCTCCATAATAAGAGCACATGGAGCATCAGAGTTTTCAAGAAAATACTTAAGTGCCTTAAGATGTGATGTTACACACCCTACTTCACCTGAAGACATTCCATCTGGATAACATCCTTTTAAAATATCTCCAAGGTCTCTACCATCTCTACCATCATACGCAGAGATACGAGTATAATCTTCAATTTCCCAATACTTAAACTGTTCTTCCATATACTCTTTTCTTTCTGGTTGTTCATCCAGATTTAAATAATATACGGGAGGAAGACCTTTAAGTTTGACTGCTGCTTTATTTTTGTCCATTATTGCTGATATTTTGAATTGTCTTTTGCTAAGTGTACTATTTTTGGATCAAAATTGCAACTAGAAGAAAATACTTCTGGATATGCATATTCTGGTCCTAAAACATGAACGTCTTCTCTGCGCTCTGCAAAGAACTTATTCATTTGACTTTCATCGTGCCATATAGCAATCACATTTCTATCTAAATCATCCTGTGTTCTATTAGTTAATTCATTTATCATATCAACCACATAAGGCATTTTACCACCCCATACACATCCCTGGAAATAAACAGATGTATCATCACCATCTACAATACCTGCTTTCGAATCTTCTCTAGTTTCAAAAGCACCTGGAAATTTATTGTGAGGTTGCATCTTGAGATAGTGGCATGGATGATGCACTCCAATATACTTCTTATCGGTAAATAATTCTTCTTCAGTAATAGTTTCGACTACTCTAGTATCTGCATCAAGAAAAAGGATATAATCAAACTTAGAAAAATTATGAGATACTTTTCCAATATACTTAAACCTTTCTAAGGTAATATATGGCCAAGGAAGATGTTCTTGAGTAATATGATTCACATTATCGGGGGCACCTTCCAACACACCATCAGTAAATACAAAATATTCTTTTTCAGTATTTGGCACAAGATTTTTTTCACAAGATTCATACCAACTTGGAAGAAAATTAATATACTTTCCGGTTCCAATAAAAATAACTGCTAGATTTACAAGTTTCATTAAATTACCTCCCAAGTTTTACAATAAAGATCATTAGTGTTCTTATCGTCAGGGAACCATTTTTTGGGAGCAATGACCTTACCACGGTTTCCCAACCACGCTGCCCACCATGAGAATGAAGAGTTAGCAATAATAAAGTCACTACACATACTCATTAGACACATATCAACGTATCCATTCTCACTTTCAGATACCATAAAACGTTCATCCGAGAATAGTTCCTGTTCCATACACCACTGCGGTTCGTCGGAGAAGATAATGACTGAAGCATCTTCTGGAAACTTCTGCAGTGCTTTCTTATAATACTCAAGGTCTAAAGCACAATGATTTGAGTTAGTTAGATAGTCCTTCCTACGAATGTGAAGACCTACTACTTCTCCAATATCCCCCATCATATCTTCACAAGGTTTAAGAATATCATCCTTGAAAGTGAAGTCCTTGCGAATAGTTTCTTCTACATTCTTAAAGTATTTTTCAGACTGAAAAAAACCAACAAGACTTACCCAATTAAAAGAACTGTTGTAAAGTTTTTCATTGAAGTGAAAAGTTCCTTCAGAAACCAATGGTCTTCTAGAATCAATACTTTGAATATTCAATGTATGAACTGTTTCCATTGTAAAGCAATCGAAAAGTTCTGTTCTATTTGGATTACCCAGTCCATCATCAACTGCCTGTTCGTAAAAAGGTAAACAATAGTTTACACCTTGTTTTGCGGCAATACCCCTAAGAGCAGCATATTGGAACATTTGATTTCCAATACGTCCAAGTCTTCCAATATGATTAAATCCTATCATTTACATCTCTCCACGATAGTTTTAACACTAGGAAGGTAATACTTTTCAATAACATTAGTCCATTCAAACTCTTTAGCATATTTAAGAATCTCATCTCTGTGTGCGATAGAGTATTCCCTATTCTTTATTATAGCATCCTCAACATACTTGAGATCATTGATCTTTCTTTCAGGAATAACAGTGATAAACTCTTTATCAGTGTCCAGGTTTGCCTTACCCCATTCACACACAACAACACCAAGACCAGCAGCAAGTGCTTCCATACAGACTAGTGGGTGTGCCTCACCATCAGACAAAAGAACCAAGTTTCCATACTCAGTCAGTTCTTGGTAAAGAACATCTTTACTCCATTCACCAAGATAGTTCTTCTTAGTATTAAACCTGGAGTCAGCATTGTTTCCAGCAAACCACAGACTATTGATATCTTGGAATAGATGCTGCCTCTTACGATAGTCTATCTTTGCCAAGTAGATACTACGATCAGGATACTTTGGTTTTTCTACTGTTCTAAACTTGGCAGTATCAACACCATTGGGAGTTACAAATAGTCTCTCACTGGGAATACCTGACATCACCTTATATACATTCTTGATACCCTCAGAGAGGCAGAAGACATTTGGTTTGATCTGAGTGAAAGCATTCAGAATGTTCACATATCCATTAAACAACTCTGGGCGTTCAAGATATCCAAAGTGACTGGTGATAGCATTTGGATACTGAATGTAAGGGATGATGGGAACAAACTCATCATAGTGGACATGAACAAAGTCAGGTCGGAAGTTATTGATCTCTTCAATGATCTGCCTACCGTCTTTGGTATTGACGATATGAACTTTGTGTCCAAGTTTTTCCAGTGCGTTCTTTGTATCCCAGATAAGGATCTCAACAGCACCCCATCCCGTTGGTGGGATGGGCATAATACCAGGTCCTACTAGTGCTATTTTCATTTTTCAACGTAACAAACTTCTTTAAAATTCTTGATGAATGTCTCATCATCAAAGGCAGTTCTAAAATAACTGAGATCTGGAATCTCTATTAAATCATTATGAAAAGCAAATACTTTTTTGTAAACATCATCTTGAGGATTTTTACCCCAGAATGTTTTATCATTTTCATTGAACTTGAGAGGCATCTGTTCCTGTTCTGAACTATGGTTCATAGAACCATTTGTGGCTTTATATCCACCAGTTTCATCTAACGTCAAGCAGAGAAGTAACTCATCTGTAATACCCTCAGCATTTTTAGGTCTGCTAGCAAATACACTATCAAACTTCTCATGATAAGTATCAAATATCTTGTCATGCTTCTCCTTCTGAAACAAAAATAATCCTGATGCAAAGTAAGGTATATCAACTTTATCTTCTTTAATTAAGTGACTAACCAAACTAATGTTGACACGAACTCTCTGTAGATAATCTTGCAACTGAGGAACCCACCAGTGACGACAGATTAGAAAGTCATCACCAGCTTCTTCTATCAATTCATCAACACGGTCATTTACAATTACAGTGTCAGCATCCATATAGAAACAATGATCTGTCTCAACATACTTGTTGAGATGATATCTCATCTGCCAGTAGTATGGTTTGAACCAACCTTCACCCTTTACCTCATCAACAGGAAAAGGAATAATACGAACGTTTGGTTTATTTCCGTAAACTTCCAGACGACTATCAGCATCAAGAATGACTATCTCATGTGGTTGTTCGATACGTTCTAGAGATTCGAGAGAACGAAGTAGATTATTATAATGTTTGTCCTCTCCACCAACAATATAACCGAAAGTAATTTTACTCATAATGCACCTTGTATTAATGTACAATATATTCTTTAAAAATATTCCAAATAGAATTTGATGTAGTCTCTGTCAATAGATTGTTATGTATACACTGCGTCATAATACTTCCAACATTCCTCGGATACGATTGAGATAGGTGTGATTGTATTTTACCACTTCCATCTGATGTTTGACAAGTTCTTTATCATCCTTGTTCCTCATACCTTCTTCAAACAGTTCGAAGATATTTTCTTTGCAGATTACACTATCATCAACAAACTTGGCATTGATCGGTGAGTTAGTCATACCCAACTGACCATAACTGATACTCTTCACAAGACGACAAGCAAGATACCCCCAACGTTTGTGAGTTGCATTACGGAAGTCAGGAGACATGAAACTTTTCTGAGTGAGAATACGGTTCTCTTCATCACTGACAGGAGTCTGCCAAGGATTGATGTATACAAAATTTACACCAACCTGTTTACAGTATTGAGCGAACTGAGTGATGAGATGTGCGTTTGCAAATCTACCTTCACCAGATGCACTTCCAATAAAATAATATCTATTCTCTCTTGGATAGTCAACCCAACTGAAATCTATTTCATGTGGTAGGAGGTCTGTTCCCCATCCGCAATAAATGATGTCGTACTCGTCTGATTTGTTATCATATAACACGCCACTATCTAACTCAGTGCAGTTGTCACGATCTAAAACAAAATCATAGTTATCATTATCCATACTTTCCTGCAAGTATCGAACATCAATTAACTTCTTAACTTTGCCAAGATACTTCTTAGGATTTACACAGACATGAACGTAGTATGTACTACTTTCTTTCAAAGGAATATTCTTATCAGCAAATCCCTCTGTTAGAAATACACAATCATCAAAGTCAAATTCCTCTGGATATTCATCATCATGAAACCAATAGACATCATGACCAAGATGCTTAAATGCCTTGTAGAAAGAGCTGTGAATATATGAATGCGTATGTGAGTGTAGGGGATATCCCCAGATAATAATTTTCATTAGTACATTTCCTTATAGCAATGAATTAAGGCATGATCACTATCTTGCCATCCAGGAGTTCTATGAGTTTCTCCAAGGCCAGGATTTACAGAACAATCAAGTCCACAAATAAGATAAAGCATTACAATAAATTCATCAATAGAACCTAAAGTTGCTTCATAATCTTCTTCCATGAATTGTTCCACAAGTTTAATCTTTTCTTCATCAAAAAATATATTTCGATTTAAAAAGGTTCCTCCAGTTGCACCATACCAATCTACATTTGGAATTATACCATATTTCTGAATCGACTTTTCGAAAATATGCGGACGTAATTTATTTCCTGGAACATAAGACATTGCTATATTAAAATCATTTTCCAAGATTAATGTATTCCTGCATAATACATCATCTTCCATAGTTAACATATATTCTGTTCCAGAATATTCAAACGCATTCTTAAGACGTTTTAAATATATCTTTGCCTGGTCTTTTTCCAAATAGTTTGTGCCAATGTTTTCTAGAGCCATTACAAAATGACAATTGAACTCTTCAGCAACTTCAGAAAAATCATCTCCGTTATCTGAGATTAGATAATAAGGAACTTCTGGATTATGCTTCCTAAAATTTTCAATTGCAAATTTTGTTGCTTTTTTATTTTTATAGCACTGATGATATACTGAAAACTTTTTCATTTTCTAACAATAAACATTAGGTCATCGTATCTTCCTTTATTTTCCCTAAGATCAACACATTCAATATTTTGTTTGTATTCTTCGGGAACACAGTTCTTCAACACTTCAAAAGTTGAAATGTTTTGAACATCTTCGATTACTAAAACTCCACCCTTTTTCAATTTGGAAAGATATAATTCAATACATCTTACTTGACTTTCTTCACTGTGAGGTCCGTCGTCAATTATGATATCAAAATTAGGTAATGTTTTTACATTTTCAATATCGTAAGCATCACCTTCAAGATATGTAACTCTTTCAATTCCTTTATGCTGTTCTAAAATATAGTCACAAGTATCAATTCCAATAATTTCTGCTTTAGAAAAATATTTTTGCCAGAGATTAATAGATGTTCCTCTGCAGGTTCCGATCTCTAAAACTTTAATTTTTTTATTTTTATATTTTGAAAATTCATTCTCATAAAACCCATTGATATAATCATGAGTTGTATTTTTGTCAGTCCCACTAGGACCATTCCAATCATTCTCTTCAAGAATTTGAGATAGTGTTTGTGTCATTTTGTTTTTTCCAGTACAGTCAATCCATTGTTATTTGTTTTATGAATTTTGAACTTCCATTCAGGATGCTCAATAACAAATTCTATTATAGCAGGAAGCAATCCCAGAGTTCCAACCTTACCACCATAGTGACTAGTCATACTTGTATCATGTCCACTCGTACCAAAAGTTTGAGTATCATGAAATACCAAATATTTTTTTGCCTTAGATGCATGAAGTTTTAATTCTTCTTTTAATTGTTCGTAAATATGCCAAGTATCAATAAAAAGGAGATCTGTTTCTTCAATATCAACTTCTAAAACATCCGCTTTATAATACTCAACATCTTTGCCAGATTCTTTAGCAATATTAATTAACTCAGTAATTCTTTGATAGTGTGTTAGATCATAACATCTAAGAACTACATCCTCACATAAAAATGCTCTAGTACTAATCCCTTCATGAACTCCCATTTCAGTCACATGCTTACATTGTTTTGCAAGATCTCTTAGAATCGGAAGGTTCTCATTTATATGAGATGGTGCATTTAAAACCTTAGTATACTCTTGTTCAAAAATACTCATAAAATTTCTCCTAATTACATGTTTACTACTTCAAGATTTATATATTCAAAATATTCTTTTACCCATACATTTAATTTATCATCCAATTTGTTTTTTACAATTAAGTCTTCATTAACAAAAACTATATTATATTGATTATTATCATCAAAATCTCTAGCAATAGGAATAAATCCAATTCCTTTAAAATAATCTACAACATCTGAAGAAAACCATTGTTCTCTCCAATATTCTTTTTCTTCTACTTCTATCAAAATACTCAGCACATTTTTAAAACAGTCAGAATTATCTTTCAATAAATTTTTATTAGAACCCTCAATATCAATCCACATAGATTTTGTTTTATTGTGCAAAAAATTTTCATCAATAAATTTTGTTATTGTAACAGATTCAACTTCAACTTGCTCATACACAATAGTATCATCATTTCTTTCTAAAATACTATTGTTACCCCTAATAGGATCTATAATTTTTCCTGTTTCTCTTTCTTTACTTTGTATAAAAAACTTTATTTTTCCATTTATATTAGATATAGCAAGATTTAAATAATTTATACCAAGACTTTCAAAATTATTTAAATCCATAAAATAGTTATAATTAAAAGGATTTGCTTCAAATGCCCAAGATTCGACATTTGGCATTTTACTTTTTATTGTCTTTGAAAATTTAGCTTCATATGCACCTATTTCAAAAATACATTGTGGATTTAAAATTTCTTGTAGTTTAATATAAAAATTTTCCAAAACATAAATTGAATTTTTTATGTGAACAAAATTATTCACTGTATCCGCAATATTTAATTCTTTGATCATAGTCAAAACTCAGAGTAAAATTTCTTCCACAAATTCAACGATTTTTTTTCAATATATTTAGACGCATTTTCAAAAGAAACTTCCATTGATTCTTTGTCAATTGATTTAATAATTTCTGGAATCTCATCAAAAGAATTATAATAAAATCTACAATTAGTTAATTTTGGATCATACCATTCACACCAATCAATCCAATCTTTTTCCAACAAATCTGCTCCACCAGATCCCCAAATATTAAAGAAATAGTTTGGACGCTTTGACAATTCATAAAGAAAATCTTTTGATGGAAGTATCGCTGGAATTCCAGCATGAATCAATTCAAAACAAAGAAACTTAGAAAATGCATCCGGCATCGTTACAAATGCTTTGTATTTTTTAAGTTGATCTATGTTTCTAAATCCACCATTATAAACTGTGATATTATTTTTTGATAAAAATTCTTGCATGTTAAAGAATCTATTATCGTTGTGATAGATGGGAACAATGACATCAGCATTTGAAGATTCGGATTGCTCACCATACATCTCACTAAAGTATGCGGTCTCTGGAATATTGTCTTCACTGTCTTTAAGATACATTCCACAAGGTTTAATATATTGATGTTCCATTAAATTTGTGCCCTTTTGAGTACACCAAACTTTTTCAAAATAACTATAAGGAACAATTTTTATATTAGGGTTTTGTTCTGCTCTACCAAACAATTCATAAAATCTTTTTTCAGATTCCATTCTATAATCAAATCTATTACACACCCAGATTACAAGTTTAGAAGTAAACTCTTCTTGATTCTCAAGAAAAATTCTAGATAGAGGTGCAGTATCTGAAGTTACAATATAATCAAAATCATTCAACTGATCTTTATGATTCTTCCAAAAATCATTTGCAATATCTTCAGTGATTTGAAATACTCCATCATAAAATTTATGATTAGTAACTTCAAATCCCAATTTATTCAATACATATTCTTGATCTCTAAAACATCCAATATGATGTGAGATGTGTAATACTTCTTTTTTCATTGTATGCGAATTAATTTTTTACTACGTTCTTCAAAATCAAATGTTCCCGAAGTGTAATTATCATTAGAAATTTTAGTACGATAATACTTTTGATTTAACTCATAGAAGTGTTTTAATTTTGCCTTATCATCTTCTGACATATTATGAGTTGTCCCCGAACCAACGTGATTCCCATCAAAATTAAAAGTTCCAATCAATAATTGTTGTCTTTTAATTCTTCTATCATAATCATCATCTTCAAAATTTGCTGGATGAATATTTTCATCAAAAAATCCTACAAGATTAACACATTTTTTAGATAAAGAAAAGAAAGAATACTTTGCAGGTAGTGATGAGAATGCTATGTCACATACTTTAGAAGCTTTATTGGCATTTTCCAAGTCACCTTCCGAAAATGTAATATCATCCCCAGAAAAAATCCAATAATCACATTCTGGATTCATCTTCATATGATAATTCCAACTACTAGAACATCCCATATTATATGGGCAATGAGAGATCATAAACTCTTCTACAAAATCACTTACACATCTCTTCTTAATCTCCAACAAGTAATCAAAAGAATAAGAATTGCAAAGAACTGAAAGTGTTTTAATTGGATAATCAATAGAAGCAATGAATCTTTCAAATGAATCTATCTGATTAACCGTAGTTACAGATAAAAGGGGAATCATACTTGATACTTAGAATTATTTTTGCAAGGTGTACAATCTTAAGTTCAAACTCACAATATTCAGCAAATACTTTTGATATGTATAATACAAAAAAGACGGTTGTTGTCAACCGTCCAAGTATTATTCAGGCTCGCCACTTGTTCTTTAACTGGAAACAAGAAACCAGGCGGGAGAGAGTCCCATCCGCACCAGCAAGAATTTTTAACTTCCCTTATCTTGCAGGGATTAAAGGGAGGTCATATGACTCCACCACTTACTTTTGAAAGAAGTAAGAAACTTCGGGAATGAAGGGGATACTTCACCGACCAGTGCTGTTATAGACCGTCCGTGTCTTACATTACCTCGACTTGTTCAAGGTCTTGAGCGACATACTCCATAATGATTTCGTAGTCGTCAATTGGATCACCAGAGAAAACTGCTCCCTCATTTTGATAATAGCGGAAGAGTTTTTTGTAAAGTTTCGGATTCTTTACATCAAGAAGGAAATCTCCATTAGAAGCAGCACGAAGAGTGCTAACATCTTTCTTGAATTTTTCAGTCAGTGCCATTGTCTTGTTTGATTACCCAGTTATTATAGGATTTAAATGATATTTAGTCAAGGGTGCCAGTCGTGAAACTGGCGATCGGAATGACACGATTCGAACGTGCGACCCCTGCTTCCCAAAAGCAGTGCTCTACCAAACTGAGCTACATTCCGTCATCTATCCTCTTTTGGATGTATGAGCATTATACCTATAAATGGTCCCATTGTCAAGAGGAAGCAAAGGAACCCGAAGGAATAATCATTATTTAGAATAGTTCTTACTAATTGTATCATTGTGGATATGCGTTGTCAAGACCCCAGATTACGAAAAGTGCGATTGCTCCAAATACTGCAATCGAAGATAAAATAGT
>Ga0099848_1001575_pt1 | contig 10698 bp, 10 predicted proteins | sample CB_VirMetaG_3_FD_78179 | JGI IMG/M metagenome (GOLD analysis project Ga0099848, IMG submission 78179) | Freshwater to marine saline gradient viral communities from Chesapeake Bay - CB_1508_1S Viral MetaG | ecosystem: Environmental > Aquatic > Marine > Coastal | place: USA: Chesapeake Bay... | reverse complement strand
CTGAATGCTGGCGTTAATTGAATACACACCCGCCGCAGCCACCGTGATGTTGGTGCTTGAAGCAATGGTGATTCCAGCGTTAAACGACGCTGCGTTGTTCATTTCCGCAACGTATGCCACGTTCGCCGACACAGCAGTCTGATCTGCATGTGATTCGAACTGACCAATTGCACGATTCGTAATCGTCGCAAACGGAATCGCTCCGCTCGTAATCGACAACGAATCAAATGACCCGCTGGAATTACTAATAACGACCGAACCGATCGTGCCATTGTTAATGGTGACCGAATCGCCCGTAAACGTCTTAATTTGACTCGCCGTAATCTTGACCGAGTTGGCGCTCTGAACAACTTCAAATTGCTCAGGCCCAGTCAGCGCGGTACCGGCAGACAGATCCGTAATCTTGACGTTAGCCATGGCTTACTGCGTCGATTGCTGGACAATGGTGAAGCGCACAGAACCGTCGCCTGAATTCACCTTCAAGCGTACCGCCCGCATCAGGGTGGTTGTGAAGTGCGTCTCGTCCCCAGATGCTGCGGTGAGACTCGCTGCAGGGTGCGGTTCTGCCAAGTGAACAATGGCGCGATCGAACGGATCTTCGTTCGTGTATTCCACGGAATAATTGACCGTACCCGACACTTTGGCCGATATGTTGGTAACCTGATTCGGCGTATAAATGTCGAGCGGAATCCAGTCCGTATAACCGATATCAGCATTTCCGATAGAAATGGTGGCGCTGGTCGGCGCACTGGCTGATACACCTGTCACAGTGGCAAATGCAATAGTACCGGTGACCGTACCCGATGCAGTGAAAGAAATGGTTTCGGTTTGAGCGGTCGTGCCACCGGGTCGGGTTCCAACTACCACGAAGTCGACAGTGGCCGACTCCTCGTTGAAAATCGTTACATAAGCTGGGCTGGAGATGAAATCTGCAACGCCAGAAACTACGGCAGAACCATCAAGAGTGATGGCTCCAGACGCATTAAGTTCTTGGACCGAGACGATGCTGTCCACATCAGCTGCGGCCTGAGAATAAGTAAACGTAATCGGACGCATGCCGGTCTCCTAAAATGGCAGGGGGCCGAAGCCCCCGCCTGTTAACGCTGCTTAGCTGCGTAAACGTAGTCGACCGTCATCGTCTTGGCAGCAGCCTCACCATTTTGAATGGCGAAAGATACCGTAAGATCGGTGTCCGGTAGATACGAAGACGAAGCATCCATCGAACCCGTTACAGACCCCGGCGATACCGAGTACGAGAGAGTCCCCGCACCGTCATAGTACCAGCCGACAGTTACGAATTCGTCGTCTGACAACGTGACCACAGCAGACGAAACGTTCGATCCGGTCGTCGCATTTTTGCGACAAATCAGATCCATCGTAGCCGCACCGTCAGACTTCAGGAAATAAATACCATCGGTCACGTCTAGCGGCGTGGTATCCGTCACCTGTAAGCCGATAACAACGTCAGAATCGGTAGCGTCACTAACCTTGAATCGAGCCTTGAAAAAAGCTTTTTTGCCCGCTTCCATCAGGAAGGACTCACCTACCTTCTGTAGGGCGCAAATGCTATCATCTTGGTCCGAATTGGTTACCAACAACCAGCCACCGTCACCATCCGTCACCGCTTGAGTAGCAGAAGCGGAGGTTTCGGTAACCGTCCAATCGCCAGCCGCATACGAATCAAAATCATTGAAATACGTATGAAACTGAGTCGGGTCCGGCGAAGCGAGATCACTGAACAAATCGCTCTCAGAGACGTTAGTAACGCCATTCGGAAAGCGAGTAACAAGCAAATTTGCCATGTTTCTCTCCTTAAGAGTGATACCGATAGAGAGCGGGGCCGTTTCCAGCCCCGCCACCTACCTGTATCAGACTCCCGCCGTGCCGTAGATGGTCCGAGGATCGGTCCAACCCACCGCATAACGCTCGGTGGCCTTGTAGCGCATGGAGTCGGTTTCAAAGTCACCTTCCATGCTCTTCTCAAGACCGCGACGCATCATGAGCTTGAGGCCTTCCGGAGCGTCCGTCTTGATCCACCAAGCGGTGGTCGACGTGATACGCGAGAGGTTAGCCTGACCATCACTCAGCAAGCCCATCGACTTGACCGGGTTGATGTCGTTGTTAGCCGCGCCAGTACGGAGAACGCTCTTCAAGAGCACTTCCGCTTGGAACACGTTGCTCGGTCCCGCGACGATCGATTTCGGCGTCAAACGGATACGCTTGCCGTTGTTGTCAACAGCGTTGCGAATCTGAATGAGCAACTGCTCGAGCGACGTTTGCGAAAGATTCGCAGCAGTCGACAGCTGGTTGCTGAAAGTGCCACTCACGATCGGATGCGAGGTGCTCACCAGAGCCACACCGTCACCGCCGGGGAACGAAGCGTTGAACGCACGGTTAAGCACGTTCGCGCAAAGCGTTTCCTTGGTCTCGATCAGCGACTGCGCCAAATGCTTGGCATAGGTCTGACCGATACGGATGTGGTCGCCATCTTCCACAAGCACCTTGGTCAACGCGAAGGCGAGACCATAGACCTTGTAGAGGTAGCGTTGCAAGAAGAGGACGCCACCCGACTGATAGGTGACAGCCATACCGTCCGGAAGCTCCGGAGCGGCACCGAACCCGTACAGGACCGGCTCTTCATGGTAATTGCGGGGAATGCCTTTCCTCTCTTCGAAGATCTGCTTCCACTCATCCGCACGTTGATCATACACACCATCGAAGGTCTCGTTGAGGATCGGCTCAACAATACTGCGAAAGTCTGTACTGCGCATTGGAGTTGCCATTGCTCAATACTCCTATCAGACCGAGTTAACTGCGGCTTTGTAGTGATGCTCGTTGATACGAACAGTCGCCACTACATAGGCATCAGTAAGAAGGTTGTCCGGACCATAACCGAACCCAGTGATCTGGAATTGTCCAGAGGTCGACTGGATGGCGGTCAGGTACGTGTTCGAAAGACCCGTCGCGGTGGAACCACCGGGAGTGGCTACCGTCCAGTCGCACTCCTCGCCGACCGCCGTTTGCACGGTGGTACCCGACGAAGGATTGACGTACTCGACGTCGAACAACGTTTCCGGATCGTCGTACACGAACGCCTGAATTTCAGTGCCAGTCGTGGACGCGGGCCAGTAGTTGGAAACCACTGGTTTGCTGTTGCTGTCGCGGTATTGAACACCGGCAAAAATGCCAAGCAGGGCAATACCGTCGACCGTACCACTGCGGGTACCGTCGGAGGTGCCAAGCTGGATAACACCGGCATCAGTCAACTTCACCGGGTCACCGGCAAAGATGTTTACGGCATACGCAGAAGCGATGACGTAGGCTTTCGGCCGCATTTGGCCACTATTGTGGAATGACGGACGAAAACCGAAGGGCGCGCTTGTCGAAGACATGCGATTTACTCCTTGGTTACGAAAGGGTTAAGTTAGCTCAAAACGAGCCGATCTTTCTTCCGCAAGGTCTGCCATGCCATCACCCATCGCCAACTGAGAACCCGCCGCCCGAGCCTGCTGTTGTAAAAATTCAGCAGTGTCAGTCAGCTTCTCCTCTTCTCGGAGTGGAGCGTCGTGGTGGGCTTCCTGCATGAACTTCTCATACAAGCTCATCGGAAGCTTAAACGCTAACATCTCGTTGACCCCGATAAAACCGGCCCACTCGCCGCTTTTGATAGCCACGTGTTCCCAGCCGGGAATTTCTTCCGGCTTCACGGGTTCATATCCTAAGCGCATACGTGCAGGAATGGAATCTCGAGGGTTGGTCGTGGTTAACCAGCACATGTGGTAACCGGGGATACTTGGCAAGTCAGGCAATGCGTCATTGAAAAATTGCTGCCTGAACATCTCAACCCGCTCTTCGTCCGAGATTTGTCGATTCTCAGTATATGCACGATCTTTCATCGCACGGCTAGTCCGATTCTCAGCGGATTTCTTTAAACGTTCATCAGTCATATGTCGCTCCTACAGCGATTGGTTAAGTATAACTCTTCTTGAAACGGAGCACAAGTTAGGATCGTTGCCGATCATATTCCATGTACTTCTTAATGTACTTCTGGCGAAGCACCGGATCATCCCAAACCCCAGCCTCAATTAATGCAGACTTACGCTCTGGGCTGATATAAACCTCGCGTCGAGTAGACGTCGGGGCATGCTCGCGACCAGAACCTACCTGAGGTCCACCTCGAGCCGCTCGTTCCGTCTTCTGCGGTGCCGACCTCTCGGAACGCCGACTCTCTCGTTCCTCGAACTTCTCCGGTAAACGCCTGCGAACGCGATCGCTTAGCTCGTCCCAGTAATCCTCGGAACGGGGGTCCATACCTTCGCGAACCAGAGCATTGTCGATCGCGAGCACAATCGCCGAACTCTCGTCGCTACCCTTGGGATTGTACCAAGGATTCTCTTCGATGAACCTCTTAGCATACGCCAAGGATAAATCATCGACCGACTTCTCTTTCGGCGCTTCGGCTTGCTGTTGTGCCTGCTTCGTCGCGGACTCGAGCTGCCTCGCTTTCGCCATCGCTTGATCGCGATACCGCAACGCTTGGGCGACATCCTCGCCATTCTGCGCGGCTACAGCCTTTGCGATGACCTTTTCGGCAAGTTCGACTTCGCGAAGCGCTTCTTTGTGCTTCTGCTGAAGGAGCGAGATGTCACGACGCTGTGACTTCTCCTCTACACCCGAAATCCGGCGCTCGAGTTCATCATTACGCTTGCGCAGGAATTCAAGCTCGATCTTGTCACGATTGATCGCTTGCTCGCGCCGTTGCTTACGCTCCTTCTTCTCAAGTCTCCGACGTTCTCGGATAGCCTCGCGGTCATCCTCGTCATCGTCGGTTTCCTTTGCCACTTGGTCCTCGGAGAACTGTTCAGCCTCCTCGGGACTCATCTCGATCTCTACACGCTCGGGCTGTTCTTCACCCTCAGCGATTTGGACTTCATCGTCCTCTTTCATTAGATCTTCAGCCATTTCCATCTCCTAATCAGATGAATGCTCGAATTTTCGTCGGGTCGGAAGTCACCCGGCCTACAATATCGAGGTCGTTAAAAATAACAAATAACGCCACACCCTTGTCTTCGAGGTCAACCTCCCAGCGGTCGCCGCCGTACTTGGGAACCCGCACAAAATCGCCCGCCTTACACCAGTCGCCCTCAGGCCACGGTTGCATGGTATCGCGATTCTTGAAGGCTAACGGGCCTACCGAGATCACTTTCGCGACCTGGGTATTCCATTTCTCGGTCTCTTGCGAGCCAAGATCGATGATGATGCCTCCAGTGGTTTTTTGCTTGGGGTTGCGAATTTGCACCAGAACACGGCTACCAAACGGCTGTACCCCCGGATCTGCAGCCGGAAAAGCCATTTCGATTGCGTTCTCAGAGATCTTTGTTACCATGCTTCTCCTCGTTAACTAGAGTTAATAAAACATTTATCGCCATCTCGTAGCCCGCTACGACACCGACCGCGTGACCATATTCAAAGGTATCTCTTTGGCTAGGTCGGTTCAAAGCACCAATGGCATAATCACGTTGCGCCTCCTTCAGGCGAACGAGTAATTTTTGCTCTATCATGCTATATGTTCAGTCATGCCTTCTTCTTAGCAGGCTCTTTCTTCGGGGCTTTCGAGTCGCCCTTGGCACCCATCGATTGACCATCGAGCTTCTCGCCCATGGCAATTCGCTTGCGATAAGGCACCATTTCCTTTTCACTAGCCATTGTCACTCTCCTCACGGTTGCGGGTTAATACCAGTGCCGGTGCTGACACTCACTTTCTCACCGGACGCTATCTCAGCTGCCGCGAGCTGCTTCGCGGTCTCATTATCGGACGTATTCATGAAGATTCGAGCTTCGTTGCTCTCTGTGTTTCGAGCGTTTGCATTCTCCTCGCGCATCTCAGCGATGTTTGCATCTTGCTGGAGTTTAGCGGAATCCACCGCTGCCTTCTGCGAGATCTTCGCCTGATCCGTCTGCACCCTAGCAGCTTCGAGCTGCATACGATTCTCGTCGGTTTGTGCGCGGAGTTGCACCTTCTGCTGTTCAAGCTGGAGCCGAGCCTGATCCGTCTGCGCTCGCATCTGGAGCGCCATCTGATCAACCTGCGCACGAAGTTGCGCGACAGCCATTGAGCTATCAGGTGGTTGCTGCGGCTGCATGAGTTGATCAGCCATCTGCTTCGCCTGGCCCATGATCTGCGGCATGAAGTCGAGCTGTTGTTCGATGAGCTTCTGCACCTGAGCAATAACCGAGGCTTGCTGTTCAGCCTCTTCTTGCAAGGTACCCTCTTCCTGCATCATCATGACAGACTGTTGCGCTTGCGTCATGTAATAATTGAGTAGATGATCACGCAAGTGACCAATAATGATTGGTATGTAATTCTGCGCGATTACCGGATTCTGACCGAAAACCGGACTTTGCAGGAACGCTAAGTGGATGCGAAGATGCGCGATGTGGTCCTGGCGAGGCAACACATACACGGGTTGGCCCATCGATGCTGCGACGTTCTCCGATACGGGGTCGCGATCCTCTTCACCGGGTTTCGGTAGAAGAACATCTTCAGGCACCTTCAGCGCATTGACGAACATCTCCTCAATGCGACGCACATTGTACATCTGCGGTACTTGTGCCGATCGCTGCATCAACGCTTGAATCTGCGCAAACCGTTGCGTTTCGCTGAAGATGTTGGGGTCGGAGACCGGGATAACATCCATCGGACCATCGAAGTCCGAAGGTTTCACCTCCATGTCGCCCGATTTTGCGATCAGATCCTCGGTTAAATACGCCGAGTTCAAGCGATGCAGGATCTTCAGCGTTTTCGCCATCGCGTTGTGCAAACGCGCATGAATCGAGGAAAACACAACCATGCCCTGCTCGATGAGCGCGATCGTCGTACCTACGGGCTGGTTCGGGTTCTGGTCCGAGAGCTTCTCGAAAGTCGTCTGTACGACACCTCGGCCCGCATCGACAAGGAACCCAAGTAATTGGAAAAGTACCGGCGATGGTTGATTGAAGGGGATCGGCATCGCGATCTTGCGAACATCATCGACGTTCACACCACCTTCGATCTCGACCACTTCGGTCGGCATCATGTTGATGGTCTGACCGTTCGGCCCGCCCTTGAGCTTGAGCATCGTCGGCACGTTTTGAATGTGCGCAGAATCAAGGAGCGCTCGTAACGCGCCGGTTGCCGCACCCGACAACCCACCAATCATGTGAGTAAGACCAATGGCGTAGGCACCCCGCCATGGGATAAACGGGAATTCGACAATCGAATCGATCTCGGTCTTTAACTCATCATCCGGCTCCCAATTTCGATACAACGCCAACCCTTTGCCGGTCGTCTTGTCGATCGTGAGAATGTACGGAGCCATGCCTTCGTCGAAGTCGAGATAAGTGTACACTTCAAAGATAGTCCGGAGACCATCTTCGTTGTAGTTCATCTCCTCGCGGCCCTCGATCTTGTCATTCGCGATCGAAGCTTTCGAAAAATTAATCTCGCCCGGTGACCCTAGATCCACATCGCGGTACATGCCGGACTCTACGCGCCGGTTGTACTCGAACTTGGTGATGTACTGTACGTGCGTCTTGCGTTCAGCGGAATAGAAATTCGTCGCCGCAAAGGGCAAATACACATCGTCTACCGGAATGAACTCCGGCACGGGACGCTGCCGACGCTTATCCCAGACCCATTTGAGGTACTGTGACCCGCCTAGTGGCAACTGAGTAGATAGCTGCTCGAGTTCACCCCGGAATTCCGAAATCTGCTCGGTCAACTGCCAATTCATGTAGTCGACTTTGCGTCGAACTTTCGCTTCCTTCTCGGCGTCCACCGACCCGATGATTTTCGATCGCACCGGCCCATTCGGTGGCATCATCTCCTTCATCATGCGAGCGGAGAAATCCACGCATGACTCAATGAGCATCGGGTGTACTACTTTTGATGCGCCCGTGAATTGCGCCCCACCCGGAGCATCGTCACCCAAACCCGTGCGACGCAAGCCTTCTTCATAAACTTCATCGCGTTTCTTTCGAGCGTCCTTGTCACGCGAGATCTTATCAAGTAGATCATCGATCGCAGCGTCCAAACTGCGCTGATCCACCGTATCAATAATATTGGCGAAATGCTCTGTCTGAACAACCGCATCCATTTCATCCTCAAGCCGAACGATCGCGCCACCATCCTCGGTATCCTCTACCTCGGCAGGTTCAATTTCGATCTCGACGATCTCTTCTTGGATGATCTCGGGTTGTTGCTGCTCTTCTTCATCCATACTTAATATCCACCACGCTGTTCTTCAGGAAGCACTCGCACTCGGCCCGTGTCCACATACTTGCGGGCGAGTTCAATGAGTTCGTCATCGCTCGTAGCCGAGAGTCCAAGCTCGCGGCCTAATTGGTCGTTGTACAGATCCATCGCTCGTTCGGCCGATGGCTGACCGGGCGAAGTGTACTCGTGCACGTAACTTATGATCTTGGCCGGGGTTTCGCCATACTTGCGGGCGAGCTGGCCTTGAAATAGTAAGTGCCGCATCGCGTCCGCTTCGCCTGCTACTTCTCCTTTTGGATCATAGAACTCGAGCGGTAACGCTTTAGACTTCTCGATAATTTCACCGAGTTCCGTGACGCTCGAGGCGGCTTGCTTAACTCGACGAGGGACTTTTTGAACTTCGCCCAAGAAGCTTTCAAGCTTCTTACGAAGCGGTGCCACAATCGATTCGATTTTCTCTTCATCGTAATCCTCTCCGTTAACGCGACCGCCATCAGCGAATTTGGGTACGGGTTCACCTCGGAGTCGACCACCGCTATCCCAATCGCTAAGTGCATCAAGTTGCTCTTTAGTCACGAATCGAGGTGGTTCAAAGCCCGCCTCGGTTAAACGTTGTTGGAATTCAGGAGTAAGCTTCCCGGCAAATTCATAAAGGTCCGTGTTCCGCAGATCCCCGATCTCGCCGAAGTTGCCTGATTTAATGAAATCCTGCACGTACGGAATGTACTTGGCTGTGGGTTTGCGATTACCCTTGCCCTTAATCTGAACAATATCGGGAGGACGTTCAGATCGGAATTCTAGGTACTCCTTGTACTCGGGAGATTCCCGAATGATTTGCTCCCAATCAAATGACGCACTTGGGTTCTCATTTTCCATGGTAGATAAACGATCAGCCAAGCTTTGGGGAGCTACATCGCTGTGATAAAAATCAAGAGGACTCATATCCGACGTTCGCCGGGTTCGCACTTCGATCGTCACGTGCGGCTCACCCTTCGCGTCACGCAGCGAGAAAATCTGAGTCTGACCACTCTCGACTCGTGGACAATAACCGCCGACGCAATGGCCCATTACGCTGCCCTCGTATTCAAGAGCCTTTTGGAGTGCGCTTCTGGCGTCCCGATCATAAGCGGCTTCTAGTGTCTCTGGGGAGTCTTCTATACCCTGAGCCTTGTTATATTCAAGAAGCATTTTTGACTCTTCTGAGAGAGTCTTTTCCGGCATCTTGATCTGCTTCCACTCAAGACCGGTTCCAGGATACTGCTTAACGCTGAAGACCGCAGGACTTTCGGCTTGGGAAAGCTTTTCGGCAATTCGGTTCTGCTCGCGGTATGCGTTAATCTTACCCACGTGCGCAACCACCGCGTCGACATTCATCTTCTCGAGATCCTTCGGCTCGAGCCTTAAATTCGGCGGCAAATCGCTATCCCGCCAAACAGCATTGTATAGCTCATCACGAATGTGATCAAAAAGTTCGGTACTGCCAGCGACAGAATAAACCGGAGTGTCGTACGGCACGTCGTTTAACCATGGAGCTTGGTTAGCTGTACCGGCCAGCGAAGTATCATACGGTGTATCGCTTCTGAGACCACCCGCCGTGCGAATGTCGACCAAATAATCCGTCATGTCCTCCCAGATTGTGGCCTCGGGGGAGACAGCAATACCTCCCCCTTGTCGGCTTCTTTCAGCGGTATTAGCAATTATGGGGTCGACTTCTGTAGCGGATACCGCCGCCATTCTATCAAGTTCGTACTTCTGCGCAAGATCAGCCATCTCGATTTCAAGCCGTTGTTCTGCCGCTGTCGTATCCCGACCTGCAGCACGAGCCTCCGCGATCTTCGCTTGCTGTTTCGCAACGCGTTGATCAGCCTTCGCCTTGTCAGCCTCGGCCTTCGCTACACGCTGTTCGACGCCGAGCCGCACGGGATCCCGCTCGGTCGCCATGTCGTTCCTTATGTAATTCGCGAGCTTCTTCTCGAGCCAACGATCAATTGCCGTTTGCGCCTCGAGAGTAGCCTTGTCCATAGCAAGAGCCTGCTCGGTGTTAGGGTAAGACCCTTCAGCAACTTGCTTCTCTAAACGAGCCAACCGTTCGGCTGGACGTTCTCTCGCACGGACATATTGGTCACGAATTATATTGATGAAATTCTCGACACTTCCGGGTATCCAGTTCCCACCCGGCTCTTTCACGATCTGGGTACCTTCAAGCTTCGGCGGTCGATCCTCGACCACACCCTCCTCAGTTCTGCGCACAACAGATTTGCGACCTAAGCCGCCACGGGCCAGCCCGCCGCGAGCGTAGCCCGGTGCCAACTGACCCGGACCCGAAAGGATGTACTCCTTCGCCTCTGGCGTGAAGTCGATCTCGTAGTACGTGACTTGACCCTCGTGCTCGATCGGTTTAACCGTTACACCGGGGATCTTCTTCAGCGGGTTAAGACCTTCCT
>Ga0099848_1001573_pt1 | contig 10705 bp, 19 predicted proteins | sample CB_VirMetaG_3_FD_78179 | JGI IMG/M metagenome (GOLD analysis project Ga0099848, IMG submission 78179) | Freshwater to marine saline gradient viral communities from Chesapeake Bay - CB_1508_1S Viral MetaG | ecosystem: Environmental > Aquatic > Marine > Coastal | place: USA: Chesapeake Bay... | reverse complement strand
ATTGACATAAATAAATGTGTTGTCCTTAAGATACGTGCTTCTGCGATTTGATATCAAATCAGTAATACCTGGCCAATCTTCAAACAATCTGTCGTGATTACCTGCAATAAAAACTGAAGACTGGTACTGATCAAGCGAATCAAACCAATCCAGAAAATCAGTAATTTCACTTTCACGATGACCTGAATTCATTAGATCGCCGGCATGTATGATCAAATCCCCACCTGGCATGTCTTCTGGTGAGATCTGGTGATGCTTAGTGTGAGTGTCACTTAGCATAGTGATCCTTACTGGATTATTGCTACGCTCAAACCTTTTCATTTCCTTTTCAATTAAAATATCCTTTCCTTTGATCAGATGCCAAAGATTTGGGTTTATGATACTCATTTTGAAAGAAATTGAAATACTCTAAACCGTGTGTTCTCGAACTTGGTCATTGCAATCCATTTTCCGATAACGCTACCTGCAATATAAAAAGGTATTACGAAAAAATCTCCAGTAAACAATCTATCCAACGAAAAATACATAGCAGCGAGAGAGACCACATTAATCCACACCGAGTTTAAAAGCAACTGTTTTATTTTGTTTTCATATGTGTACTTGATCTCAAGCACCTTGAAGATGTTAAACAAAACTTGGAATACAAAAACAATTAAATAGTAAATCATAAAGTATCTATGCCCGGCTGACTTCTTTTTTATGTGAAATTATGTGAAAGTTTCAAACAAAAAAAAGGACGGAGGGGGTAGCGCCCTTGAGTCCGTCCTCTGTGTAATCAAAAACAACAACTAGCACATCCGCTACCGATGTGTAGACCGATTAATCATACCGATTAAATCGGGTTGTATGTTTTTGTGATCATAACCAGCTATCAAGTCCTGTAACTGGTCTATAAAATATCTTATACGCTTCGTTGCGTTGAAGCTTCTTTAAGAGGAGCTTCCACTCTTGGGTTTTTTCGGGATGGTTTGTCTGCCGAATGGAGAGCAGGTGGCTACCCTGCTCGTCCATCCAGACAAACTTCCAGGATCTAACTACCCGTATCAGGGGTTAAATGTGATGACGCTAACGCTCACTCCGAGACTCTTGGCGAGTTCTGCAGCGCGCTGTAGCGTCTGATCAACGTTGGGCACCGTTTGTGTTTCAACAATGGGCTCAACGACCTGGGAAGTAGTGTTACGTTGCTTTTTCAGAACACTGACGGGAGGAACGTTCTTACCCGTTGATCGACGGAATCGACCATCAAGTCCGAGTTTGTTCTTCCGATTCCAGACAGAAGCACGAGTGCGACCAAGCACCTTTGCTACTTCTCCTGAACTTGCTCCAGACTCGAGCATTTCGAGTAGCTGAAGATCATCTGCGTCTGTCCAACGCACGTACATTGAATTGTACTTTTTCATAGTTGTTGTTTTTAAAAGTTATATGTAAATATAATCAAAAAATCCGAATAAAAAAAATATTTTGTCAATTTTTTTGATCTTTTTTTACACTCTTTTAATCAACCTTGAACTTCAGCTACAATTTCAACCTTACGGGGACGACCACGACCACGCTTGGGTTGAGGAGCTACATCAGAGCTGAGCATAGTAGCATCAAACTCCTGCACGGGCACCTCAATTGGATTTTTACGAGGGCGGCCACGACCACGCTTGGGCTTTTCAACCGCGTTGGGATCGATCGGCTTGCGAGGACGACCACGACCACGCTTAGGAGGATTGACAAACTCGCTCAACGTATCGAGAGAGATCTCATCCTTCTTCTTTTCAGCTTTACTCTTCTTTGATTTGCTCTTAACAGCAGTTGAAACGGTTTTCGTTTTCTTACCCCAAGATTTTTCCTTAGAGGTGCTGTTGATTTGCACATTGAAGCCCAATTTATTTTGAATAAACAGGGTGTCTACAAATTGTGCGTCTTCGAGAAGTGGATTGCTGATGTGACCGTCTCCTCGTACGAAAAAATTGGCTAGCTTTGCACCGTTTTTAATGATAAGCATGTAAGTGGTCTCACTACGGCTGCCTTGAGCTGAGTAATGAATAACCTCATAAATGTTACCGTTGAACTTAATTGACTGGTGATTTCTCACCTCACCAATTTTTGGTGTCGCAAACTGTGCGTACTTCTCCAAAATTTGATCGTTTGAATTCTTCATTTTATTAAATGATTGATTATGTGGACAAAATTAATACAAAAAAACTAAACAGAAAAAAAAAATTACCAAACTTCAAAACCTCCACATTTTTTTAAGAAGCTGATAAAACGATTAAAATCTTCACGGTGCGCATAATGATTTGAAATAGCAATTTTATCATCCAATGCAACACCAGTATACAAAAGGGTACCTCGAGGATAGTCCTCATTTAATGAATCTATCTCAGATGGAGACAGTCTTTTTCCACTAAAATCAGCCCATGATCCATAACAAATTTGTACTGAATCACTATCATTTTTATCTAAATAAGACTGAATTGCATCAGCCAACAAATTACAATCATACTGAGTTTTTAATCCAAAGCCTGAATTTTCATCCATTCCTGAGACATCCAGATCAAGTTTGTACTCCTCATTCACCTTTTTTATTACAGCGTAAATAGGTCTCCAAGTCCACCAATTTGTGCCAAAATAAAAACCTGGATTTTTACGTTCCCATTCATTGATAGCATCGTAAAAATCCTTGTTATTAATGAACTCTCCTCTATCGGGTTTCGGTTCAGCTATGTGCGGCGAAAGGCCGTTTAGATCTACTCCCATTTTTAGAATGTATGACCTGTTTCCTGATTGAAAGTTTCATCCCAGAAGTCACCTGGGATACCTGAGATGATCAATTCTCGATCGTTTGGGGTCAAATAAGAAAACACGTCCTGTGCTTTGTGACCCGAGCAGTAACACTCATAGTCAAATCGATCAACAAAAAGATAGTGAACGTTTCCTCGAATGTCTTCGATCGTCAATCGAGCTTGGTCGTTCTCCCAATATTCAGCATTTTTAATTGCCATGATAATTGTGTTTTGATTACTATACAAATATAAAACAAAAAATCGAAATAAAAAAACAAATAAATAAAAAAATCATTTTTCCATGAAATTAAAAGCATTTGAAGAGTTTATTGTCGAACAGGTAGACATTGAAGATCCTGAGATCGCAAAACAGATGAATCATTTTTACGATTTACAAAGAAAAATCCAAGAATACGAAGAGGAACTTGAAAAAATGAAAGATGAGTTTAAAGGCTTTGAAGGTCAGCTCAGACCAATCATGGATGGAATGAAAGAAACTGGAGAAAAGCTCGCGAAAACCGAAGACTTTATAGTCCAAATTACACGCTTTGGTGGAGAAAGAAAAGTTCCATACTATAAAGATGCATTTGAAAACGCTCTGACAAAGGTTAATGCAGCAACTCAAAAGGTTTTAATGGAAGCGCTTGAAGCAAGCAAAAAAGTAACCCAAGTAAAACACTCTTTCAAAATCGACAAAGCTCTTACAGAAGCATCATTTATCGAAAAGATCAAAGGTGCTCTTAAATCAGCAATGAACAAACTTCTTTCTGTGTTCAAAAAGGAGAATAAGAACATTGATGATGCCAACAAAGAGTTGGCTAAGCTCGCTCGGAGTTAATTAAATGATATATTTGTTCACTGCAGGTTCTACTTGAACCTACGGATTGATGCTTAATTGCCTGCTGAAAGTTATCATACCAGGTTTCACCGGATTGATCTACAACAACCCATCTGTAGTTTCTAATATCCTCACTCATCGCTTGATTTCTTTAAAAGGGGATAGTGTACCATATAGGTGATAAAGTTACGTGCCTTCTCTTCAGTGTCCGCTGTAAGGATAAAGGTTCCAGATTTTACATTTTTCACTTTGTACTTCTCGTTCTCGCAAACTATTTCGTAAATATCCTGTACGTATCTTCCCATTAGTAAGAATAATTTTTTGTTGACTTTCGGATTTTCACCTGCCAAGTCGTGTTGTTCTTTTCAACATATCCTGTTGAAAGCTTCGCATTGGGCTTCTTAAGAACTAATCCTTCGTGCATATGAATGTTCACTAAATGATGCCAATGTGATAGCAGGTTCTTTTTAAAAACCTCTGCAATATAAAACTTTTCGTTTATTTTACGCACTCCTAAACGATCTGGGTGCGATTCATACAATGAATTAAGAACATTTAATCTCTCTTCAAACGTGGTATGAGTAAGATACTGAGAATCGTAAACAAGAATATCAAAGATCACAAACTTCTCATTGAAGATTTGATCATTCTCATCCTTTTGAGATTTGTTCATTAACTCACCCACTACAACCATCCATCCAGAACCCCTGTGGATTGATAACATATCATCTCGAGTGATTAGTTCTCGTTTGAATAGTTCATTATGTCTATTCATAATGATTGCCTGAGATCCATCGGTGAAGATCAGCGCACAGCTACCATTAAGTTTCGGCTGAGCCCATAATCCCATCTTCTCAAACGTAGGAATAGAAGAAGCCGGAGATTTTACCTCCGGCCTCGGTGGATACAGATATCTGAATCGATTGTATTCAATCATTCTTCAACAGTAACGTTTTTCATCATGAAGACGGGTTTGATATCCTCTAAAACCTCGGCTTTCTTATGATTGAAATTCTCAAGAGAAGAAATAGTTCCCTTAGCAACCATATACTCAGTTGAAGCAGCAATCAATTTTGCTTTATCAGCATCATCTATTTTTTTACTATTGATAATAAGATCGGAAATAATCACTCCATACTTATCTACCAACTCGCTGTTCATTGTGTAAGTTGTCTTCTCCTCGATGATCTCACTTCCGTATTTCTCGGTGAGTTCCTCTGAACGAACCTGATCAATCTTAATGTAACGATCTACAGGAATAAACAGCATTGAAGCTTTGCCGGATTCAAAATTGAAAGAACCTGGAAACTTACGATTATTTTCGTAAAGATTCAAAAAAGCTTCAGTTGCTTCTGATTTAACAGCATCCGTAAGTATCTTAGCTTCAGCTGTTAAGGCATCGATCTTTGCTTGAACCTCGGCAAGACGCTCGAGTTCGGCAGAGACGTTGTCATTGCGAAAAGAAACTTTTTCGTTCTTAAGCTTCTTTTCTTGTTTCTGTTTGGCAGTTGCAAATAGATTCATAATTGAGTTGTTATTGATTACATAGTAAAAATAACAAAAAAATATGAACCGGAAAAATTATTTCAATTTTTTTTAATCAATTTATAAAATAAATTAATCAAGCTTCAACCATTTCAAACATAGAAGCATCAAACTCACTATCCAGGTTAAATTCTTCATTTATGTAGAACGTAGGTAACCATAAAGATTCCTTTTCTAAAATCTCCTCAATATCATCATCCTGCATTACAGATAAAGTACCAATATTACCCATCACCCAATCAGGCATCATATTAGTCTCGCGAGCAAGAATTGATAGGATGAAAGCATTAAACTGCATTTTAGGATTAAGATCTAAAACACTTGAGTATGCGTTAGTCCACATAATAGAAAGAGCACCTTTAGGAACTCCTTTCCATTGAGCATCATAATGATCAAGTTCTCTAACTTCACTCAATGAAAGGGATCCCATCTCATTTGAATTTAACCAAAAGTGGGTTCTTTCATCAGTTGTTAATGGTCTAACATAAAAAACCATGTTTGAGAGTGCCACATCATGTGAGTATGGTTCCTGTTTAATTATTTCAATAAGAGCATCAAACGCTTCTCTGTTTGTTTGAATGAAATCTAAAACTCCCTTTAGAAGCTTATCCCAATCTGGATTTTCAAACACTGTGCTCTTAGGAAACCCTGATTTCATGTTGTGAGTAACATTTTTACTAAAAATGCTCACTTCGTTATCCCTAACGGTTCCATACATTTTTACAAAACCCAATAGGTCCTGTAAGTCTTGATCATATCTATTCATTTTCTTATAATTTTTAAAGTTCGGATTCGTAACCAAAAAGTTCAAAGTCCTTCCAGTAGATGTCATATACCTTTTTCTTCATTTCAAGGGTATAAGCTTCGCGCCAATCCCGTTTTCTAGACATACTTACATTACGTGGCTCAAGATTAAGTTTCAGTTTAAATTGTGATGTAAGATTATATTTTTCTGCAAAAGCAATCCAATCTTGCTCAAGAGTTTCAAATGCAAGTACTTCGTCAACGAGTAACTTTCCTCTAAATGAAACATATCTGTACTGTGGCAAGTGATGTGGATCATTAAAAAAAGCATCTCTGTTTTTGTAAACAGCATCTACATACTTTTCAAAATCAGATTGAATGTCATCTGGATCTATTACCGAATCGTTATAATCTCTGTTATTTACATTTAGCCACATATAAGCGCTATAAAAGCGATCATAAGGATTTCTGCTTGTAGCGAAAGCATAATAACTAGTTGCGAGTTCGGGGTCATTTTCTCCGAAAACTTCAAATATTGTTTTGTGAGCAAATTCACGGTCGGTTTGGTTTTGTAGATTTTCAAAAACTGAAGCTGAAGCATTCTTAGCAACACAAATAAAGATGAGTTTGTATTTATGAAATATCATATTTCCAATAGTCATTAAGTGATCCAGCAGCCTCTGTTAAAACATAAGAAAACGAATCATTGTCATCTTTAACCCTTGCTAAAGTATCTGTGATTTCATCCCATTGTTTTGGAGTAATTGAGTAAGAGTTAGAAGCTGCTACAAACCCTCTCATCCATGTTACAAATTCTTCACTAGTCATGTATCTTGTATTGATATAATATTATTTGTTTACTGCGTCGCTTACAATTTTATGAAATTTATTCTCACAATCTGATGTAATTACTTTTTGTGCTGGTATTGCGCTCGCTACCACGACTGTGTCTGTGCTCATTTTAGTAATTGTTCTAGACACTGCCCTTTGACGATTCACAGTGTGAGTAAAAAGAGAATCTAATTTAAGAATAGCAACATTAAGCTCGTAGTTTTTCTGTTGCAATAGGTCATTTGTTGCAATAAGCTTTTGCTGATTCCTCTCTAAACTTTCTATACGAGCTTCAAAGGCCTGACAATCTGATACCTCCCAGTATTGGGGCAACACCATAGTAATAACACCACTAAGAATCAGCATAAACAGAACAATGAGTCGTTGACCCATTGAAAACTTAGACAAAATGTCTGAAAAGAATTGCATAGATAGATTTTTTTATCTATCTCTGAAAAAGTTGTGTATTATTGCACCAATAAAAAATAATAAAAAGAAGGGCCAGGCTATTACTACATACACTCGCTCCCTGTTTGTAAACTCTTCCAATTGAATACTATGATGCAACAAATCCATCGTAAAACTGAATACGATGCCAATAATGAGATATATGGTAATAATGTTCATCATAAAAGAAAAAAAAAGGGGGCACAAGGCCCCCATCTCAGGGTGTGAGACTTAGTTCATGAAAGGAGAAGGAATGAAATTTTCAATGTCATAACTCTTCTTCCATAGAAGATTTCCAGCCTGAACCATCAATACGTTACGATCGAAATCTTTGATCTCCACGCCTTTGTGATCGTGTGTTGCAAAGTTAGTAACCGCATTGTAAAGATCATTCACACTCATATTTGTTTGAGCGTTCTGACGCTGTACTTTGGTAAATTTATTGGGATCATGACCCATTTCAGCATACTTCTTCAGTGTCCAATCCAATGGGATCCACTTCTGTAGGCGATCATAATCACCGTTAGATTTGTTTAATAGACCTCCAAATGCGCTTTGCATTTCAAAAAGAGATGCATTTGTATTAACCGCTTTGTGAATACGATCGGCAAAACCAGCCGGTGCAAAATTTACCTGCTGCAACTGAAGAATCTGCTCGTTGAACTTTTCAATCGCTTCAGGAGTAAGATTAGTCAATCGATAAGATTCATCCATTTGACGTCCAACCATTCCATTTGCACAAACTAATCTGTGAATATAAGGTGAAACTTCAAGACCTCTATCGGGAGAGTTGTGGAATGTTACGCCAGCCTGAAAGCTTTCATCCTTTAAACCGTGGATTGAGTGAAATCCAGCAGGAGAAGTTGTGTTGATTGAAAAAGCACCGTTTGCTTCAACAAAGAAACTGTTTACTCCCAGATCGTAACCATCAATATAACGCTTTGCAAAATCAAGAGCAGAATCGTTAGAGATCATCGCCTTATTTGGGCCAAGAATTCTAATAATAGTTTGACGCTCAGGATTAGCAACCAACGTCACTTCTAATCCTTTCACTAGTGAAGCACTTTCACGTAAACGATTGATGAATACTTTTTGATTTTCTTCTCCAAACACTTCTTTAAAGCGATTAAGAAAAGCCTTTGGTAAACGGAGAATCTCAATAAAATCAGTGAAAGCTTGTTTTGAGAGAGTAAGCTCTACACCATGTACTCTTACCTTCTCTAAAGAGAGAAGTTCAACTTCGTGCATCGAAATTTGTCGACGCATCGGTTGTAGATCAATGGCCTCTTTGGCCTTTTGGTCGAAAATCGACTGGGAAAGTGTTAATGTTTCCATGTTGTTGTTATTGTTATACACTACAAATATAACAAAGTTTCCGAAACCGGGGAAAAAAAATTACAATATTGCCTTTTCAAACTCTTTTTTATTCAGAATCCAGTGACATTTGTTGTCAAGATCCTCAATAACAGCTGTTTCATCATCAATAAACCCTTTAAAAAGAACTCGAGCACCTTTAAACTCCATTTCTGTGTCAAGGTGCTCGGGTAGTAATCGGCTGGCTCTAATAAATTTGGCAGTGTCTCTTAAAAATTCCTTACGGTAAACATTGAGAATAGATTCTCTAAAGTGTCTCTTTTGCATGGATTATATATCACTCGTTGGATTCACTTGCATCCTGAGCGTTATTTAATCCAAAGATGATATCAAACTTATCGCCTTCGGTTTTCATTTTCTCTTTCTCAACTTTGCGTAAATTTGCGAGTTTTTCTGATTTCTTAAATCGATCAAAATCATAAGTTACATCTCCAGTAGATTCAAGATTAAAATACATTTTTTTACCAACGTGACCTCGACGATTCTTTGAGAACGTAATGTAACGCTCATCCTGTTCTTCGTTTTCAAATCTGATCTCCATCATGCCAGTTGTCATATGCTTCAACTTGTTTGATCCAACAAAGTTACCGCCTTTATTCACCTGCTGAATGTTGAGAAAACATGTATATTTTTGAAGAGTGTTTTTTCCAAGGTTCTGTTGGTACATAAGATTTAGTAAGTACTTTTCAGCACCATTGCTAGACATTCCGCAGAGCTCCTTTAACTCCATCTGCACTTCAACAAATGAGTCAATCAAAATCACGTCCCATCCCTGTCTTAGTAGATCCTCAAAGTCTTTCTTGAAATTGTTTCCTTCGTACTCACCGGTGAAAAAGATATCAATGTCACCAAACTTAGGGTAACGTTGAACGTAAAGATAGAGATCAACTCGTGTCATTTCAGCAGAAATAAACAGAACCTTTGCATCCTTCTTTTTAACGTTTGCAATAACGTCCATCATTACTGTTGATTTGCCAACACCAGGATCACCTACAATCATCCAGTTAGTTGCCCTGGGAATTCCTCCTATAATAGAAAACATTCCATCAATTGGAGTGTGAGTCAAGTAGGATTCGAACAGACGAGGATCGTAATTGACTTCGTTGATTTTAGTTAACATACTAGTTTTGTTTTGATTACAAGGTAAAAATAATAAAAAAAACCGATACTGTGAAAATATCGGCTCTAATTATTATTCATTTTTTAAACATTTTTACTCCTCTTCATCGAAACGCTTCTTTTTTTTCTTGCGCTTTGGAGGATCATAAAGGGAATCCGCATGACTTAACCAATCGCTAGCACTTATGCCGCTTAAGTTTCCGTTCCATCCTTTAACTCCTTTGGATTTTTTCATATGTTACATTTTTTTGAATAAAAAAGCTGTTGGTTCAGAAAGATCGGTAAAACCATCAACTTCCCAAACACCAACATATCCGTCGAAAGAGGATTCCATCTGGGAAAAATCCGCTTCCGCTTCGATTGAAGACTCGAAAATTTTAACTGAAAGGCGACCAGCCGAGGATTCAACTAGTAAAAAGCTCATATTATTTTTTATATATTTGTATCATGATACCGTATATAGTTTACTATTTACACTATAATGATGAGCGATTTATGAGTCCAGCTTGGAGTAAGCGACAGGATTATGTTAAATGTGTGATGGCTCCGACGAGCGCTGATGCGATAAATCAAGTCCTCCAAAAATTCACAACCCCCATTAAAATTCTGGGGGTTGCGATAGGAAAAGAAGAATGGTTAACTGATTAACCTACACACATGTTGCTGTATGCATTGGCGTCCGATCTTTCATTGACACCCCAAAGGAATCGGAAGTCGCTATATCTACCATTACAATAGGGTTGAACGTATTCAGAAAAAAGAGGTTGAGTACCGTTTTCAGCAACGATCCAAGGACCACCTGAGGTGTTACCAAGAGCTAACGGTGATTCGGATACGAGTGTCCATACAAATCCTTCCCTTTCCTCTAATAAAACTTTAGGTTTTGCTCTGGTTGCTGTTCCCCATTGATCAGCATATCCCAATTGGAAATCGCTGATCGATAAACCAAGAGCCTCAGGGCCGTAAGTATTGTATCCCTCAGCACCGAAAAAATCTATTCCAGGATGAATCACCATACCCATAGTTGATCCAT
>Ga0099848_1001572_pt1 | contig 10711 bp, 17 predicted proteins | sample CB_VirMetaG_3_FD_78179 | JGI IMG/M metagenome (GOLD analysis project Ga0099848, IMG submission 78179) | Freshwater to marine saline gradient viral communities from Chesapeake Bay - CB_1508_1S Viral MetaG | ecosystem: Environmental > Aquatic > Marine > Coastal | place: USA: Chesapeake Bay... | reverse complement strand
AAGCAACGTTATTGTATCCTGTTGTGTTGTAACGTAAAGCATTTGGGCCTAAAGCAATGTTTTGGTTTCCTGTTGTGTTAAAAGATAAAGCCTCTGAGCCTAAAGCAACGTTATTGTATCCTGTTGTGTTTGAATTTAAAGCTCTATAGCCTAAAGCAACGTTGTAGTTTCCTGTTGTGTTTGAAGATAACGAATAAGACCCTAAAGCAACGTTATAGGATCCAGAGGTATTTGAATTTAAAACACTTGCACCTATAGCAACGTTGTAGTTTCCCGTTGAGTTATAATATAAAGCACTTTGGCCTAAAGCAATGTTATTGTTTCCTGTAGTATTAGAATATAAAGCTTTTGAACCTAAAGCAGTATTGTAGTTTCCTGAGGCGTTAAGATATAAAGCTTTGTAGCCTAAAGCAGTATTATTGTTTCCTGAGGTGTTAGAATATAAAGCACTTCGACCTAAAGCAACGTTAGAGTTTCCTTCTGTGTTTGAATATAACGAATAAGACCCTAAAGCAACGTTGTAGTTTCCTGTTGTATTACTACGTAGTGTTCTAATGCCTAAAGCAACGTTAGTGTTTCCTGAAGTATTAGCGCGTAATGCGTCTTTACCTAAAGCAATATTATTAACCCCAGTAGTATTAACTTGTAGATTAGTGAATCCTAAAGCAACATTATAGGTATTTCCTCCTTTTCCAGATGCTCCAGTTCCAACTCCCAACGTTAACTGTGAATTTATAGTTAAACTACCACTAATTCCAGCAGAGCCGGTGAATGGAAAGGCAGATCCACCTCCACCTCCGGAGGCAATGGATTCGCTTAAGTATAATAGGTTATCATCCATTTCCTGGATGGTAAGTTTAGATCCTTTAGGGTTGGGTCCGAATTGTCTAGTTAAAAGTGGTCCGTAGGGCATTTTATTTTAGTTTTAGATTTATTTTATACAAAGTAATTTTCTACGTAATCGTTTGCAACAAATTCATTTATTGTGTTGTCTTCTTCTTCTTCTTCTGAAGGAAAAACTCCTCCACCTCCAGAAGCATTTGACATTAACATTTGTTGTTGTTGGAGGAAACTTAGTTGTTGTTCAAATATGAGTTGTTCACGTAAGTATTTGTCACGGATTTCCATAATAGGAAGTCCTTTATTGTCGGGTCTATTTACATAGAATTGCCAGGGACCAGGATGATTTACTATAAACATACTTGTATTATTTATACATTGATTTTTATTCTTGCTGTTCTAGTATAAATATAGTAAATTTTTTAAAACTTAAAAAAAAACAATCAAACCCCTCTTTCTGTATCATAAGCTATTATGTGTTCTCGACCTGTAAAATTATAGCCGTTTTCAGTGCAGAATTCAATTACTTTAGGATACATTTCAATTAAAGTTTCACGAGTATCACCAGCAGGCATTACCCATGTTTTTTCTTTTGGGATAAGCATTTCTACTCTAAATTTTTCAATTTCATTCCAAATTTCTTCATTACCGTCCCAAACAGGTTTAAAATGATAGTCTTTATGATACATTATCATTTGTTTCATTACTTCTAAATTTAAACGAAACTTGTTGTGTTGGTCAGTGAATTTTTGATCTACAATTTTTCCTTTAGGTGTTTCTGTACCTATCTTAGGAATTGAATTTGAAAACTTAGGAGACAAAGAAAGTAAATCAATTGGATAGTCAGTTTCAATGTAATGACTGCCTTCTGTTTCTATTGTTATGAAAATGTTTCTTTCATGTGCAAAATGAGTTAATTCATTTACTAATGCATGATGCATTGTAGGAGAACCTCCAGTTAACATCATTTCTTTAATGTAAGGATGTTTGTTGTAGGCCTCTACAATGTCATTAAAACAAAATTCACCTTTTTCAGGGTGAATTGATGTGTACCAACTGTCACACCATCCGCCTTCACCAAACCAACATCTGTGAGTGCATCCTGTAGTGCGTATTGCCATTGTAGGTTTTCCTGCTCTGCTTCCTTCTGATTGGATGCAAGGATAAATTTCAACTATTGGAAGAACTTTAGTGTAGTTTGTTATTCTGGGTTTAATTTGTTCCATTAGTAATTCCATGATTAAAAAGGTAAATCATCAGTTTGATCAAAATTTAAAACAGCATCTGCTTCAAATTTATACTCAGACAAAGGAGGAGTATTTTTAAAGTAAGAATCTAAAAAACTAGTAGGATACAAGTGAATTAGTCCGTGGAATTTAGGATTAGAAACAGGCTTAAGTCTTATAGGAAGACTTTTATTTTTAGCTGCTTCATTTACTTCTTTACCTAATTGTGGACCTGCAGCTTTTCCTAGATACTCATACAGTGATTTGTATTCAATGATTTTAGAATTTTCCATAACTTTATTTTTTTAAATTTTTATTTGATTGAATATAATAATTAACTTTCAAATCTCCAAAAGTTGTTGAAGGTTTACTCCAAAATTCTTTTTTTCTTTTCTTTATTTTTAAGTAATTTTCCATCTATCCATTCTTTAATATAGTTGTATTGGTCTCTTATTACAGGCTCATAGTTAGAAGTAGCATATCTATAACCATCGCAATTTTTAAATTCAATAAACAAGTCATTTAAATTTCTACAAGAAAGATACTGGGTACAGATTAAGTAATAGTAAGCTTGTACTCCTTCTATTGTAGAATTAAACCACATAACAGTGCCACTGTCGTATTCTCCTACATTGTAGGGATTATTTTTAGGACTTCTTCCTTTTAACCCCATAGAAGACTCAATTTGGGCTTGAGTTAATGCTAATTCTACAGGAAGTAGTATACCTGTAGAATCATAAGCATTTCTAGCACAAAAAGCAAGCATTTCTCCGGTAAGAGGAGTTTCTTCCCATAGATCTCTTTGAAGATAAAGGTCTGCTCTTTTTCTATAGTCATTAAATAAAGAGTCTAAATAATACTCAGACACTTGTTCTTTGAGTACAGTTTCATTGTTTACAAAAACCTTAGTAGTAGGTTTTATAAAAAATGCTATTACAAAAACAATCCATAAAAACGTTACTATCCCAAGTATTACTTTCATTTTATTTGAGGGTTTAAATGGAGTGTATTCCATTTTTAACTCATCATAAATATAAAGAGGTGGGGTTTTCTTAAATGGAATTTTCATTAGTATTTATTGATAAGTTTGCAAATTAAGTTTAAGCATTTCCATTACTTCTTGCTTAGCTGTTTTAGAATGATCTGAAAATACACCACTTACTTCACTTGTAATCATTGAGGCTCCCATGTGTTTTACTCCTCTACAACTTACACAATTGTGTGTTGAGTGGATTATTACCATAACTCCTTCATTTTCTTCACAAACTTTATCAACTGCATTATGAATTGCAACTGTAAGTTGTTCTTGAATGGCTCCTCTTCGAGAAAAGTGTTCTACTATTCTATTGAGTTTAGATAAACCAATTACTTTGCCTTTTTTTCCTGAAATATAAGCTACATGAGCTTTTCCTAGTATGGTTTGGTGGTGGTGGGAACACTGGGAAACTATAGGTATGTCTCGTTCTAAAATAATTCCTCCATATCCATCTGAAGGAAATGAAGTTATGTCTGTCATTGTTTCATATCTTCCTTTCCAAAGATCATTTACATATGCTTTTGCAACGCGTTTTGGAGTTTCCATTGAATTAGGATCATTTTGCCAATTACAACCTAATGCTGTTAGAAACCTTCCATAGTGTTCAGCAGCTTCATCTATGATTTGTTGTTTTTCTTCTTTTGTAAGAGATCTGTGTTCTCCTTTAGAAATAATTTCTGCTAATTGAGTTGAAATGCCATTTGCAAAACCTGTTTTTGCTAGTTCTATTTCATTTGATTCTGTAATTTTTCTGCGTTTATTCTCCATAACTTGCTGAGTTTTTTTCATGTTCATATACTTCTACTTTAATTGCTTTTACTCTTCCGTTGGTTTCTTCTTTAAGAAAATCATTAATAATATTATAAAGATATTCTGCAAAACGCTCACATCCTGTGCTTTCTAAGATTCGTAACTGGATTATTCCATCTGCATGCATTTTCTGAAAGTTATCTAAATACGGATCATCTTTAGATATAATGGTAGTATGATCTAGTAAATAATCAAAGTATGCTTTTGGAGACATGCCCTGGATGTGTGATTTTGCTCTTTTCATTCCACCAAAATCCCAAACCCAGTTACGTTCATCAAGTTCTCCTTCAAACCATACTCTAAAACTTACTGCATAACCATGTAGATACTTACAATGAGTTCCTTCTGCTTTCCATTGACGGAAACATGTTGAGTATCCATCAAATAATTTAGTTGATTTAAATTTATTCATTTAGTTTTTTATTATTTTGTAAAGAAAATCCTTTAGGGTTGGTTCCTAAAGTATAATCATTTGCTTTTATATTTACTTTAGCATACTGCAACCATATGCGATTTTTTTGTCCTTCTTTTCCTATTTTATCATCTCCTTCTATAAATAATTGAGTTGGATTATATTTTTCAATAAATTCATTTATTACTTGAACAACAGTTGAGATAATTTTAAAGAAATGTTTAGTGTCCGTTTTAAATGCTTCTCCACTGTATCCATTAACAGCAAATTCTACTTCAAAACTATCGGAACCTTCTTTAAATCTGTGAAATCTAACACTAATGTCATTTCGTTGGTCATCTCTAAAATCAGTGTAAATCATATTTCCTTTTTCACTAAACCAAAAATCTTTTTCATATGGTTGGACACGTTGTCCTATCTCATATAATTTTTGTTCAGATTCGTTTAAATTCTGTTTATAATTTTGATATGATCTAGCCATTATTTACCATGTTCTGCTAAAACTTGTTCTACATGTGCCTTAGCTACTTCCCAAGTTACAGGACCAGTTTCATCAGCATACCCAACAGGATCAGGACGACCTAATTTAATAAATGCCTCTACTCGCTCAACTGATGATGCTGATTTGTAGTCTGAGTACCATCTTGGGGCTTGGGTTTGCCATTCTATAAAAATAGGTTTATATGATGTATTGGTTCTTTTGTATACTTCATCAAAATCTAAACCTAGTTCTTCACATAGTACTTCTCCATCTTGTAAAATGGTAAATTTATCACCTTCAAGGTATGGTGTAAAGTAACCAACTTTTTCAGATCCCCAATTTCCAATTCGGAAAGCATGATCGTCAGCGTCTCTAAATTCTTGTCTACAATCAGGGTAAATTGCATGATCGCCTGCATGTATTCCTAAAGCGATGTCACAGTGTCCACTTGTTTTATCTGCAACTGAAAGTGCAACTGCTTGTACGATTGAAGCGAATATTTTGTTACGGTTAGGAACAACTGTTGCTTTCATGTTTTCTTCAGCATAGTGTCCTTCAGGAACATCTTCTCCTCCACTAACCAAACTAGAATTTAAAAGTTCAGATAAACCCTCAAGTTTAATGGTTTTATAAACAATAGGATAAAAAGTATTAAAGTTTTCGTCTTTTTTACTGTGTTCCATGAAAACTTCATTGATGTAATCTACTAATGATTGAGCACGTTCAAGTTCAACTCTGTGTTTTTGACCATAATCAAATGAAATAGCAGTTACTTTTTTGTATTCCTTTAAGCAACGAAGGAGTAAAGTAGAGCTATCCATACCTCCACTTAAAGATAAAACTATACTTTTATTTTTGTTCATAATTTGCTTGCTATTTTTTTAATTGTTTCTTCATCTTCATTAGACAGTCTTAAACGAGCCCATGAAGACATTAATTTACTTACTAGTTTTTTCCATTCAATTTCTTGAGGAGTTCCGTGATAATTTTTTTCCATTTTTTTTCTTTTTACGAATTTTTTCACCTTCAATAAAGGCTAACCATCCTTTTAAGCATTCGAGTTTTTGTTTTGTACTTGCCATAAGATTAAGATATAAAAATTAAATTAAAATTCCAAATTTTCATTAGAGTCTTTCAAAAATATAGTTTTAATGTCTATGTTAGGTTGAATTTCAAAAGTTGTATCAAGAGGAATAAATTGATACTTGTCTTCTTTTATGTATAGGATTCCTCCTTGTTTAATGATTTTTAAAAAAATACTGATTTGAGATGAAGAATAGTCTTTAGACTTTTCTATAAAGAAATCTCTTGAAATTTCTTCATTATTCAATAAAATTTTAGTTTTAATAGGGACAGATCTTTTATCAATCATAAGAAGTTTATTTTACGAAATAAAGTAATATTAGATTTAAGTATAGTCATGTGGATTTTAGATTTTGAAATGTCTTTATGAGTGTTCATGTTTGCTGATGGTTTGTCTAAAAGCCCCCCAGCTGTGTATAATTTGTTTTCTAAAGCAGCCATTATAGGATTAGAAGTGTCTATAGATTCAATAAAATCAAAACCTTGATACCACTGGAATTCTTGGGGAAGATTACAACCTAATAAATGGATTCTGTCATTGAATTTAATAATTCCATCTTTGTAAAGATCATGAATTAATTTTACTCTTCCAAGTGTTTTTGCTTGAAATTTAGACAAGAACCCAAACTCCTTTCCATAAAACTCAGCACCATATGAAAAAGCTATTTTTTTATATCCCATGTCTTTTAAAATAATATAGCATTCTATAGCTTCTGCTTTAGACTTGCCTTGAACTACTGCTACTGGGGTAGTATTTGAAGGATACTTTTTAGATATCCATTCTTTAGCTGAAACTAAAGTTTGAGTTTTGTTTTCCCAGTAATCAGGTACTATAAATTCATCGGGTTTAAGCTCATTTAACCAGTACCATAAACGATCTTCAGAATACGGTGTTCCTAACTCGTGAAGCGAGTTATCCATTACTATGTACCTGTTTTGTTTTTTGGATTCTATAAAAAATTCTTGATATTTTTTACTTTCATCTAAAAGATGAGGAAGACAATAATCGTAATCGTTGAATTTTAAACTATCTTGTAAAAGACAAAAAGGGACTTCATGAGATACTTTTATCATAACTTTATTATTTTAGATAAATATACGAAAATTTTTACGAAATAAAAAGTATCTTTTAAACCTTATAAAGAACTTTAATAGGTTATTATGTTGTCAGAATTAGAAAGATGTTCTTTTATTTTGTTGTCTATTTTATTTATTTCTTTTATTCTTTTTCTGGTAGAAAGACTAGAGTTTATTATTTTTTCTTTTTCTCTTTGAAGTTTTTCTATTTCATCTTTAGGATACAAATTAGGATATTTAGAAGATTCAGACACATCAGATTCTTCTAAGTTTTCTGTAGTTTCTTCTATTGTATCTGATTCTTCTTGATTGTCTTCCCATTCATCTTCATCTATTTCTAGTTCTATTTCTTCTATTTTTTTGTATCCAATACTGGAAAAGGCAAAGTTAGCTGCTATGACTAAAGCAATAGCTAAAGGATCAAATACAAAAATTAAAAGCAACATAAACCAGTTTATAACAGTGTCCATGGATTTTCCAGTTAGTTCTGCTACGTATTTTAAAGGACCTAATTCTGCTGCTGCTTCATTATTTAACTGTGCTTCAAATATTTGTTTATCTAAAACAGTTAATGAATCGTTGTATGAAGAAATACTTAAATTTAAGGTGTCAATTTCAAATTCTAGTGTTTTTAAATCTTCATTAGCTTCTTTAATTATTGTTTCTGTTTGTCTTGCACTATTATACCATCCTTTCTGATAAAGAGAATCCAAGCGAGTTTCTTGTTGTTGTCTTAATTCTGTTAAAGACAAAACTCGTTTGTTTTTTGTAACTATAGTAGTACTGTCTCTAGTAATACTATTGTAGAATTGTTTTTTCTTGTTTTCAATAAGAAGTATTTCTTTTTCTACAACCTTAGATTTGCTGGAGGTTTCTTGATAAGCACTGGTTAAAAATCCATAAATTCCAGCACTTGTAATACTCATTAAAGACACAAGAGCAATTATTAAATAAGTTTTTAACCATTTATTTAACGTGGTCCAATAACGGTGAAGAGAAGAAGCTATGACTAATTTAGAAATTTCTAAAGCTCCTGCCATTATGATAATAGCTAAAGCTGCCCCACTAAATAATCTAGATAATCCATAAACTGAATAGTAAGCAGCTGAAGCACTTATAGATAAGGCTGACAAGGCTATTAAAGAAGGAAATATGTATTTCTTAAATTGATTTAACATAACTTTTTGTATTTTTATTTTGTTTGGGGTCTTCCTCTTTTCTTTTTAGGTGGAAGAGGTTCATGTTTGTGAGTGTCTATTTTACTTAAAATCACAAGTAAAGTTTCCCATTTAATATACCCACACCCCGCCATGTTTTTTATTATACTTACAATTTCAAATACTATCCAAGGCAATAGTATAGTTTCACTAATCCAATACATTTGAGGGAAAGCTTTTTCTACTGTTAAAAGAATTGTTAAAAACCCAATCCATGCTACAGCTGTTTGAAGAATTTTTATAGCTCTGTGGGTTCTAAATCCTTCTCTTTTAACTCCTGCGATTAAGCCGAAAATTCCATCAGTAAATATTAAACTTATTACTACAACATACTGTTCTAAGTAATGTAAAGTAATTTCAGCAAAATAAGTTATCAAAAATGATATCAGGCCAGCTATAGACCATTTTCCTAATTTAGCTAACATAATAGATAATGTAATGGATTTGTTTATCATTTTATAGTTTTAAGAAGCTCTATGAGAGCAGGTTGTGGGGAACAGTCTAATTTGTCAGATCTTACATTTGTGTGAGTCCAAGTACCATGGATCCTACCCCAATATGCTTCTTCATTAAAACTAAATGCTTCTTGAGGAGAAATTCCTCTGCGTAGTAAAGCAGGAAGTCCGTCTCCTAAAGGTATTTGTGGATAAATTTTTCGAATGTGTTTTATAAGTAAACCTAAATTTTCAATTTGTTTGTCACCGTATTTGTGATAAAATTGATGGCCTTTAAATTTAAAACCTAAATCACATATTTGATCTTCAGGTACTTCTACGTTAGTATAAGTGTAAAACTTGCCATTTACTTCTTTAAGAAAACCAAAATTGTTTAGTTCTACTCCAACAGAACGCTTAGAAACATACTCAAAACTTCCCACCTGTCCTGTATGCCATCCTAAATAATTGTTAGGAAAACTTTCTACTACTTTACCATCGTATTTAGTATTTCCTAAAACGTTTAGTCCTCCGATACAGTATTGAGTAGCTACTCGTCCTCTTTTATCAATATTCCAGGAATGTATAGTATTGTATGGGTTGTCCCATCCTGCAGTATCATGGATTATAAAATTTACTGGTTCTATTTTTCCATAATCTGTGATGTACTCGTCAGAATCTAAATAAGCACGATCAATTCTAAGTCCATCTTGGGTTAAATATGTTCCTTTGTATTCTAGTTTGTTGTCTGTGTCTTTAATAGGCAAAGAATCAGAAAAGCTAATAGTATCAGCATCAACATTTTTAAGGAGTTTTCTATAGGTATCATCTCCTACTTTCCCATCAACTAGTAAACCTTTAGCTTTTTGAAATTTAATAACTGCTTTTTCAGTTATGTCTCCAAAATACTCAGTAAAAGTATGATAAGTCCAAAACCCATGAAAATCTAATAGAGTTTGGATTTCTCTTACTACCCTTCCTTTACTTCCTTTTTCTAACAACATTAATCTTCAATTTTTTCTTTTTGTGGAGATTTAGGTTTAACTATACTATTTAAGGTATTTAAACCTATTAAAGTAGTCCCAGCAATAAGCATTGAGTTGAAAAGAACATGGTCTGTATCGTAAAAGTGAAAACCATCTGTTACAAATGCTATGCATACTAGGGCCATTATAATGCTTCCCCATATTTTTTTAGAAGAATACTTGGATCCTCTAGTTTCTTGGTGCATGTCTTTAAATAATCTCATAATATAAATTTTGTTATAAATATATAAAACTTGAATAAAATCGTCTAACCCTCACAACTAATACAATCTGAGAGTCTTTGTAGGTTGTCGCCTCTTAACACAGATTCAGTTCTTAAATAGTAAAGTGTTTTTACACCTTGTTTCCATGCTTCTTTATGTATTTGAGAAATCCATTTAGGTGTGTCGTTAGGATCAAAACATAAGTTTAATGAAATTGCTTGATCAACATATTTTTGTCTAATTCCGTTTTGTTTTACAATTTCAAGTTGGTTTATTTCTTTAAATGTTAAGAAAATTTCTTTTTCTTCATCTGTAAGAATATAATCGGGTAATCCTAAAACAGATCCTTTGTCTTTTAAAATTTGTTCCCAAACACTATCAATGTTGTATCCTTTAGATTCTAGAAGTTCTTCTAAAATTTTATTCTTTTTAATAAATACTCCCTTTGCTGTTTTTAAATTGTATATGTTTGCTGGGATTGGTTCAATTGAAGGACTTACTCCTCCTGAAATGTGGGCATTAGAAATAGTTGGAGCAATAGCTAAATGATGGGTGTGTCTTAAACCTGTTCCTTTACACCATTCAGGTTCACCGTATAGTTCTGCTTGTTCACGAGATGCTTTTAATGCTTCTTTTTCAATAAAATCAAACATGATCCTTGTATAGGAATTTGCTTGTATTCCAACAAATGGGATATTTTTTTCTTGTAGAAAGGTGTGCCATCCAAGTACTCCAATACCAATTGCTCTACCTTTAGATGCAGAACGATAGGTGTTTTCCATGAAGCGAATGTTTTTAGAACGATCAATAAATTCTTGTAATACGCCTTCCAAAAACCAACAAGTT
>Ga0099848_1001571_pt1 | contig 10720 bp, 14 predicted proteins | sample CB_VirMetaG_3_FD_78179 | JGI IMG/M metagenome (GOLD analysis project Ga0099848, IMG submission 78179) | Freshwater to marine saline gradient viral communities from Chesapeake Bay - CB_1508_1S Viral MetaG | ecosystem: Environmental > Aquatic > Marine > Coastal | place: USA: Chesapeake Bay... | reverse complement strand
ACATTAGGTAATAAAATATTACAATCATGGATATCAACCCCATATATTTTACTATTGTTAAACCAACTGTTCCACATTTTAAGAGAGGATCCATCTCTTACTCCTATTTCTAATATGTTATATTTTTTTTCTTTATCAAAGTTTTCAAATAAAGGACTATAATAATTTTCTACATATCCATGACAAGTATGTTTAGTATTATTAAAGTTTAAGTTTATATAGTGGTGATAAAAATTCATTAATATCCTTTTTTTCTATTGTATCTAATTTGACGAAATTCTAAAACGCTAGTTGGTACTTTAGAATCAAAACCTAATAACATACTTAAAAATGGGTCATTTGGAGCATTATGATTTAATAATGATGGAATATCTATTTGTTGTTTTAAAATATATTTACAATATACATTGTTAATTCCAACTCGGGTTTGATTAGATATATTCATCCCAGTTCTATGGAATACCATTGTATTAAACAAAAATACCGATCCTGCTTTAGCTTCAACACTAATGCCATGTTTATTAAAAAACTCAGGAGATGGTTCATAATTAATTTTATGAGAATGAGGTAATAATTGAGTTGCTCCTGTTTGAAAATTAAAATCTGTGATGCAAAAAAATGCATTTACCGCTAATGGAGGATCACTTACATAATTCATGTATGATAAATCCCTATGCCATTTGTTTTGACTGTGGGTTAGATTAGGTTCAACTATAACTCCATTTTGAGTCTGTAGGGTAAAGTAATCTCCTAATACTTCTTTAACATATGGGATAATTTTATTATTGTTTAATAAATTATAAAAATATTCATCATATGCAAATGGCATTCGAGCAATATTATTTTCAACAGTTTGGGCAATATCAAAATAGTCGTTAGTTTCTTGTTTTTGTTTAGAATATACTTCTTGAATTTTACTGTGAGCTGTAGCTATTTCTTCAGGTGATAGGACATTTTCAATAATTGAATATCCTAAAATGTCTAATTCTTCTAGATGTTTGTTCATATTATTTATTTTTAAAGTGATACTTCAAATTCTAATTGATCTGTTAACCACCAACAGTTATGACAAAACATAACTCGTTTGTCTAACTTTTTAGCACAATCTAGCACAGCATTTCTTACTGTTGGCCAAGTATAGTCGTCCCCAGTTAATTGAGCATTTGGCCATAATTCATGACATTTCATAATGTCATTATATGCCCCTTGGTAACTATGATCAGCGTCAATAAAAACTAATTCAACTGGAAAGTTATATTGTTTAACTGATTCTAGACCAGGAACAGTTTTATTTCTAATAGGGGTTAAATGGGTTTTATGGTCATAGTTATTGTATAAAAATGATTCCCAAATTTTAGGAAGTTGTTTTAACTCCGGATCGTTATCTTCATATTTAGTAACTCCACTATTCCCATGATCCTCTACATTTGGACTCCAATGGTCAAAACATAAAAGATGAGAATTAGGAGCAGCACCTAGTAAAAATCTAGTAGAACCTGTTCCTGTCCAACTACCTAATTCTGCTATAAATTTAGGATCTAATTGTTGTATAAACATATTTAATACAGCTGCACTAGCATTTGTAAACCACCCATTAGTTTCAGGGATAACATTTGGTTTTGTTTCAGGCCATGTAAATATACTTTTGGCTTCTTGAATTTTTGTTTCTATATTATTCATTATTCTTTTTTTTAGCGGGTGATCCAATCCATGTTTCATTGTCAGGAACGTTTTTAGTAACTACTGATCCCATTCCTATAATACTATTTTCTCCTATTGTTATTCCGTCTCTAAGAGTACTATTTACTCCTAAAAACGCTCCATTTTTAATATGGCAGTGTCCTGACATCACCACGTGGGATGTAAAGAAGATATGATTTTCAATTTTGCCATGATGGCCTATATGATTTCCACTCCATAAAATACAATTGTTTCCAATTGTAGTAAACGGTTGCAGTGTATTATCTTCAAATATAAAACAATTTTCCCCTATTGACATGGCATAATCAGTACATTTTGGAGAAACATATGTGAAAAAATTATATCCTCTAGTTTTACCTTCGTTATATATTTTTTCTCTAATTTTATTATTCGCTATTGGGGCAAATAAAAGATATTCTGATGGTGGATAGTGTTGTTCTAATTCTTCAAATGGAACAACTGGAAGGTTGCAAAATGTATTTTGGGAGATGTATTCATCATTCACCGTAAAAGCTACGGGGTGGATGAATTCATTAATCAAATAATAATGAGCTAATTCAGCTAAATCATTTAATCCAAAGATAACTATTTTATTTGTAAACATAAACTGTGTATTCGTATAGTTTATAATCATTTCTAATAATAAAATTGCGAGATAAATTATTTTTTAAAATCCATCCTAATTCATCCATTGGCATATGAAATAAATCATCTCTTTCCCAATCTACAAGTTTAGACATAACATTGAATGCTATTCCTTTATTTGCTTTAGACCACAATTTTATTAATACAGATGTAAAAAACTCTTTCATTTCATCTTGAGACAATTCTCGTTTCTCAGTGAATGTACCATTGCAAACAATATAATCAAATGTAGGGATATCATCGTTTACTAAAATATCTGTGTGGTAGAAATTTAGATATGGGTATTTTTTCTTACAAGTATTTATAAATGATTCTCCTATATCTAAACCTGAGTATTTTATACGCATGTCGTTTCCACTAGCTTCTATAAACCTATAGAAATGACCTAGCCCACACCCAAAGTCAAGTATAGAACAATCTTCTTCTTTTGTCAGGTCTAACATTACCCCGTGTCTAGTTAATGTATCTTTATAATTAGGCCAATCTACTCCTAAATTATTGTCGCCATGTTTTTTAAAACATTCGTCATAGTGTTTAGCTAAACTTAAATAACTCATAATAATGTATATTTTTTTAATTCGTTTTTAATATATTCTTTATCGTATCTAAACAATATATCTAGTATTGATAAATATGGACTATCAAATTGAACATCTCCCATTTTTATAAATTTAAGATCTATATTTTGGGAAGCAAAGTTTTCTTTAGTGTAAAGTTTTTGTCCTCCAATAGCATTAATGTATGTGTCCCCACCAAAATATTTTACTATATCCTGAAGGCCTTCATTTTTCTTTCTAATAGTAAGCCCCTCAGATGTATCTATTATTTTAGTTTTAATATCTAAGTACTCACAAATTCTTTTAATATAAAATAAATTAACTTGAGAAATGGAGTATCCTAAACTGTTTACATCTGTAATGAAGATTTGTTGTATTATGTCTTTAAAATTTTTTTCTTTACTATATAAATGGTAAATAGTTTTAGGAAAATTAACTACAAATTTATCATCTGATTTTACTATTACTTCATTACATTTTTTGTTTTGACTACCTCCAATAACTGGTATTGATATTGGGGTACTGTTTTTTATAGTATTTCTAGTCATGTAACTTGCTTTCATAAAAGAAACATGATCTAAATTCACATATATATCAACCGCATCTATAAGCTGAAAGTAGCCTATATAAGGAAAAAAATACGGTTGCATTACACCTATAGTCATTATCGATTAGCTTTGGTATAAATTTCAAATTTAGATAAATCTGGATAAGGTAATTCTTTATCAGGAATATCAATTGGTTTTCCATCTTTATAAAAACCAGTCATTAATATTAATCCTCTAACTGCTAATTCCGGGTTGAGGTAATAATTCCATCCTAACATGTCTAAATTATCTTCCATATATGGAATTTCTCTACGTCCTGAAAAACGAGACCGTTTAAACCAAGCTGCCGCTTCAGCATTATCCGTTAGAATTGCTCCTGCTTTTGACCCCATTTTAAAGTTTTTTAATCCTCCTGTCATTGAAATACACATAAATGATCCTGGGATGTACATGTTATGTGTAAATCGTAGTGCAGAATCCCATACATTTGATCCTTCTAATTGATATGCTCCTTTAAGTGTTTTCTTAGTAGGTGGATAAAAATCAATTTTTAAACCGTTTCTAATAATCTCAGGTGGAACTCCGGGGTAAGTTCGAGCTGGAATTTTTATAGTGTCAGTTGTTAATGTTTTGACAACATTTTTTTCATAGTATAAGCACAAAAATAAAGCATTACATGCATTATCTATAGTTACTACGTGTGGCGCCCCAGTATAGTTTGATAGTGCTTCTTCAAACTCTTCTGTTATTTTGTATACTCCTTTACTCATAATTTGTTTTCTTTAAATATTTGACGAATTCTCTCTTCAGCATAACCATGTACTTTTTGTTTAAAAAGTTCTCCTTGGTTTATTACTTTATTAAATGATAAAAATTTTTTATAACTACTTACTAGTGGGTGTCCAACAAAACCCGTAGTCCATTCTATAATTGTTTGGCCCTCTAATAAATATTGTTGAAAATCTCCACCTAAATTTTTAAAACGTTCTGTAACAAGCATTCCATAATAATCCCACCCTCCATATCCTTCCCATTCATTCCAAATAGGGATTAAATTTTCATAAGTGGCTTTATTAACTAAATCTATCCACCCTGCAAATTTACTTGCAGGAAGAGGAGTTAATTTTACTTCTTGGGTAGAATTTGTTTGATCATGAACTATATCAAAACAATCTTTTTGTTGCCATTGTTCATATGGTATACTATGGTATATTGGGTTAGTAATCATATCCCAAGATGCGTCCCACATTTTAGTAATCTGGGCTGTTATAATGTAGTACTTGTTTTTAATAGCTTTAATTGCTTCACAATAATATGCTATTAATCTTTCATCAAATAAAACATCGGGGTACAGTGTAATATAGTAATCTACTTGAGGTTCTACTGCAGCTTTTTGGGTATCTAAATGACCATAAAATCTATCTCCATCATATATTTTTTTGTTATGTTTATAACCTTTCAATAATGTAGAAATACCATTATATTTTTCTATAAAAAATTCTTTAGATAATTTACTTTCATTCCAATTAATAACATGACTAGATAAATTTAAATCTGTTTCTACTGTTATTTCTACATCTTTAGGAATATAATATAATGATTTTTTAAGTTGGGTAAATGAAAATAAAGCATAATCCATTTCCCATGGCATAAAAGGATATACTATTTTAATTTTTATCATTAGTCGGATATTAAGCTTGTGTCTATTAATATAGGTACTTTAGATTGGGAAGCCAAGTTTTTTACAGATCCTTCTTTAACATTTGGGTTTCTAATTTTTCCAAATTCATAAAATGATCGTCTAGGACCTCCAACATGGCATATCCCCGTTCTATCACTAAGACATTTCTCAGCAATTTTGGGAGCTATAATATCAATATATTCTTTAGAAGAAAATTTATCAACATATGCTGTTTCAAACGGGAATGTTTCTTCACAAAACTCAGTTCTAATAACTAAAGAATTTTCATGAATAAGAGTAGCCATTTCACCTGCTACTTTTGACTTAGAATATTTAGTTAAAGGATTTACTTTATCAGTTGATTTGTAATTTCCTTCTATACCATCAAAAACATGAGATGTAGATATATAAACCATTCTAATATTATAAGATATACATAATCTAGCTATGTTGCTAGTTCCTATAATATTAGTGTTTATTGTGTCTATTGGTTTATCTTCCGCTATTGCAAATTTAGCTATAGCAGCACAATGGATAACTAAATCTGGTTTGTATGAGTGTATTGTTTCACACAATAGAGAATAATTGGCTATATCTAAATGTTTATGAAGAGGGGCTATTACTTCATGATCTTTTTTAAGAATTTTAACTAAATAACTACCTAGTAGTCCCGAGCCCCCTGTTATTAGAATTTTCATTTAATAAAATGTTTTTAAAAATGTTAATATTGTAATATATATCTTTACTAAAATCATAGTTATTTACATCTATGTTAGATAAAATTTCTTTTAATGAATCTAATGGAGAATATCTCGCTTTAAATCCTAATTCATCTTCAATTTTATCAGTAGATACTTTATAATTTCTAACATCTGGATTTTGGAGAATTTCTAATTCTACTTTATGCCCTCTATCAACTAACTCGGTATGAATTATTTTTCCTAACTCACCTATTGTGTAATTGCCCCCAGATAAATTAAATATACCCGTTATATCTAAATCTGCTTCTATAGCTATTTCATATCCCTGAATTACATCTCTAATATCTATAAGAGGTCTCCATAATTTAGGGTTGTGTACTGTTATTTTACCTATAGTTAAAGCATTTTTTAACATAGTATTAATTACTAGATCATATCTCATTTTTTGAGACCAACCACCAACCGTGCCTTTTCTAAATAATATAGGTCTAAAATTATTATCTTCTAATGTAGTAATACCTTGTTCACATTGTAATTTTGATATTCCGTATGCGTATGAAGGTTTTACTAAACTATTTTCATTAAGTGTTTTGTTCTTAGTATACCCATACACACTACATGAACTAGCGCCTATAAAACGTTTTACACCTGCTTGTTTAGCTAAAAATCCTAAATATACAGGAGCAGAAGAATTTTCTATAAAATTAAGATCTGGTCTAAACATTGCCATTGGGTCATTAGATAACCCTGCCAAAAACAAAACAGCATCAAAACCTATTAAATCTTCTACTTTTAAATCCCAAAGATTCTTTTTTATTTTAGTAACTTTATCACTGATAAAGTCTCCAAACCAAAAATTATCTACCACAGTTACATTATATCCTTTATCCGCTAAATAAATAGAAAATCTAGTTCCAATATATCCTGCTCCTCCAACTAATAATAATTTCTTCATAACTAAAATTTAGGATTTAATTTATATGTTTCAAAACTTTGAGCGTTTTTATCTTTTTCAGATAAAACTACTTCATTTTCTTCAATTGTCCAATTTATATTCAATGTTTTATCAAATGGATAAATTGATCCTTCACTTGCCCCATTGTGTAGAGCAGAGCATTTATAACAAAAATGAGTATCATCTTCTAATGCTAAAAACCCATGTCCAAACCCTTCGGGTACCCATATTTGAATAAAGTTTTCATCTGATAAAAATATAGTTTCTGATTTGCCATATGTAGGCGAATCTTGTCTTAAATCAACCAAAACATCTATTCCTGATCCTTTAACTACTCTGCATAATTTTCCCATAGGTTTATTCCACTGATAGTGGATACCTCTAATTACATGTTTTTTAGATTTATGATGATTATCTTGATAAAATATTACTCCTAACTCTTTATCAATTATTGAATTAAAAGTTTCTGTAAAAAATCCTCTATGGTCTGAGTATACAATTGGGGTAAAACATTTTACTTCTGGGAATATGTCTGACTGGGTTATTTTCATATTATGTTGTTTAATTTAAATATTTCTTCTAGTTTATTTACTATGTTTTGAGGATAATTAACATAATTAAGGGCGGTTTTATAATTAAGTTCTATTGCCTCTTTTCTTGATTCATAAAACTCAGGAGTAAGCATATTTGAAATATGTATTAAGTCATCAACATTTTCAAATTTAAAAAGACCAGGCTCAAAAAAATAATCATATATATTTGAGCACCCCCAATAAATTGGAATAGTTTTCATTAAAAAACAATCTAATATTTTTTCACTAAAATATCCCCTATGAGAAAAATTTTCAATAGCTATCCCAAACATTGAATCACCAAACACTGTTTCTTTACCAATACGGGCATCATCCTCATTATGTCTATCCCCTATAGTATAATGAAAATTAACAGGGCATTTAAACTCAGATTGTCGTGCTAAAATTTCATGTCGCATTGAATGTCCATAACTTTTATTTAAAACACCACATAGATGAGCTATTTCAAACTTTTTACTATGTTCTTTTTCGTATTGTTCTGGTTTGAACCATGTTTGTCCAAATGGAAGAAATATACTTTGGTCACAAGTGTTTAAAATTTTATCGTTCCAGGTTATAATAACAGAAAATAAATCTTTATTAGCTATAGCCCAATCATGAAATCCAAAATATTCGTTGGGTTCTCCTACTAATACTATTATATTAAATGAAGATAAATCTTCCTGTTTTTTAGGAATATCATCTATGAACAAAGAAAAATCAACATGTTTTAAATGAGATAATTTATTTTCAAATATTTTAGTATCGTAAAATTTAGTAAATATTTTCATATTTATTGTTTTTATATATTTCATCACATCCTAATTTAGCAACAAAACTATAATTTTTACTAGAAAAAAACTTTGAAAATCTGTTATCATATTCATTATTTTCAACAGATATAATTTTAATATCATATTTATTAAAATCTATTGTTTCTAATATTTCTAATTCATTTCCTTCTGTATCTAAAGAAAGAAAATCTATAATAGATTCTTGAACAATATTTTCAAAAATGTCACACTCTACTTCAATATAATTAAAAGAATTAGGATGATCTTTTTTACTTTTATTTATGTGCACCATTGATGTTGGAGAATATTTATCAACTAATCCACTTAACATATCCCCAGCTTCACCTAAAAATTGAAAAAATAATGAATTTTCTTTTTTATTAGACATTGCTTTTTGAACACAATCACATTTTCTATTAATTTGTAAGTTACGAAAAATTTTAGGATTAGGTTCTATACAAATCCCATTCCATCCTAATTCTTCAAAAAATTTAGAATTGCTAAAAAGTACTCCGTCATGTGCTCCAATATCTACAAAAAAGCCACTATTTTTATTTTTAAAAAAGTTTTCATTAATAAATTTGTCTTGTTGAAATTGAGAATAATATTTCATTTTATATCTTATTTGTATAGTAATTTATAATAGAATCCATTGTGTCTATAAATGAGTATTTTGGTGCCCAACCTAAACTTTTTAATTTAAATGGATCTCCTTTTAATCTAAGTGGTTCAACAGCATTTGTATCTGTTTTAATACATTGTTTATAATCTAAACCTAATTTAGAACAAGTGTATTCACATATGTGTTCTATACTATTAAGTTCTCCTGAGGCTATAACGTAATCATCTGGGTTGGGTTGTTGTAGTGTTAACCACATAGCATTTATATAATCTTCAGCATTACCTATATCTAAATAAACTTTTAAATTTGGAACATAATAATCAGGTGTTACTCCTTTTTTAATATTAAAGATATTTTTAATAACGTTATTTGTTACTCCTAATAATGTTTTTGATTTAATTGATTCGTGATTATATAATATTCCGTTACTAATATATAAATTATTTATTTCTCTATAATTGGTGCATATGTTATGTGCAAACAATTTAGATGAAGCATACGGGCTAATTGGTTTAAATAAAGTAGTTTCTCTTTGAAAACCATCTTCATCCATTGAATTACCAAACATTGCTGACGAGCCTGCTTGAAATACTTTAGAATTCGGAGAATACTTTTTTATATTTTCTAGTAAAACTAAAGTACCAATTAGTGTAACATTAAATGTTAAAACCGGATTATCATAACTTAGTCTAATATTGCTTTGTGATGCTAGATTGTATATTTCATCAAACTGATGTATTTCTAATAATAGTCTAGTTAATTCGCTGTTTAATAAATCTCCATAAATAATTTGAAGATTGTTATTGTTTAGAATATTTTCTAAATTATTTTTAGATGAAGACTCTCTCATTAAGCCATAAACCTTATATCCTTTAGATAAAAGAAATTCAGCTAATAATGAACCATCTTGCCCAGATATTCCAGTTATAAGTGCTTTTTTAATCTTCACGTTTTTTACCACTTAAAACATCAGTATATGTTTTATTCTGATATTCTTGTTTTTGAATTGTTTTAGTATGAATTAAACTAAATTCTTCTTCAAATGGTAAACTCGTAATAGTTTTATAACCTGTTACCATACCATGCACTTGTGGTTGACCTTCAGGATCACGCCACTGTATTTCTGGGCTATTTCGGTAAATGCGTTTTTGTGGGTCAGGAAAATTAACCCACCCTTTTTCACTTACATTCCACCCCCAGGCACGAATGTGCTCAGGAGTTAATCCAGCTACTAAATTGATACGAGGTACTATAAATACATCTATTGGATTTGATTCTATAATAACCTTAATATTTTGGATTAAAAACTCAGAAGGCACTTCATCTGCGTCAATTTGGAAAATGTATTCCCCAGTACATTTGCTTCCTAAGTAATTTTTATTTTCTAACCAATTTTGTTGAAAATTAAAAGGGTGGTAAGTATAATTGTGTCGTTCAAATGATTTCATTACATCAAGCACTTCTGGGGTAGCCCGATTTTGGTCGTATACGATTATAATTTCATCTTCTTCGTCAATCCTATCTTTAAGGAATGTTAATAACCGATTTAACTCTTCATGTTCAATCCAAGTTGTTATAGCGTAACTAATTTTCATAATATTAAATATAAATTTTATTCTGGGAGAGCGCCAATGTAAGTTAAAGCATCCATGAATTCTTTCATTTCATATGGTTTTATGGTTGTCATATCCATTCTGAATTCGTAGTATTTACCGGGTTGTCCTTTAATTGGGTATTTTTCTTTTTCTTCTTCTTTAACTTTAACGGCTTTTACAGCTGCCCATTTAGCATTGTCTTTATTTGTACCATTATAAAACACCATACCCTGAGTAGGAATGTTAATCATTGTAGGCATCCACATTAATCCGTCCTCGTCTTTAAACATTACGTCTTTATGAAGATCGGGAAGTATTTCTAATTGTTGATTATAAAATTCTTCTCCTT
>Ga0099848_1001568_pt1 | contig 10727 bp, 16 predicted proteins | sample CB_VirMetaG_3_FD_78179 | JGI IMG/M metagenome (GOLD analysis project Ga0099848, IMG submission 78179) | Freshwater to marine saline gradient viral communities from Chesapeake Bay - CB_1508_1S Viral MetaG | ecosystem: Environmental > Aquatic > Marine > Coastal | place: USA: Chesapeake Bay... | reverse complement strand
TGTTATTGAAGCTTTCAAATCTTGCAACATCGTCATCTTCCATATAAGGGTTGATTGATCCAGACACTTGCAGATTAGTAAATCTTGAACTAATTTTACCTGAGTTTGAGCAAGCACTTAAAAGCTCTGCTTTTGTATTCTCAATTGATAGTGAAAACTCATTATATTGAAGCTTAACACCATTTAACCAAATACAAGCGTTAAGTAGTACTGGCGGTAAAGCATCATTTGAAAAGTCTGGCGTATAAGTCGGAGTGTTAACAACTCTGTTAAGTTCTAATCCCTCAACATTAAATGTTACTGTTGCAACACTTGCAGTTGACCAGTTTTCAATATTAGCAGATACGCATCTTAAGCCGTCGATTTGTTCTTCGATCTTGCCACCTAGGTAATGTGTAGCTGATAAAGTAGGTGCATTCTCATCATGATAGTAAATTGAAGTCTTAGCAACAACAACCTCAGCACTTGGTGCGCCATTATCGAGAGCAATTGCTAAAGTGATTGAGACATTATCATCAATAGATGCAATCGGTCTAACCTCATAAGCACCAGCTTCTTTAATTAAAACAATGTCACCAACACTAAAAGCTGATGTATCAGCAAAATAAATAATTGTACTTGTATGAGTTGTATTGTCTGATGTTTGTTCTGATGTAATTTGTCTACGAGCACCTAAAAGTGACCTGTAAAGCTTATCTTCTCTCGGTGCTTCACCTTGTGAGCCATTAGCTTTAAACTCAGTAGGAATTGTTCCAGAAATCTGCTTTAGACCTAATCTCGGTGCAACACTTTCAATTGTACTTGTTAAAGTATTTCTCTCGATTTCATCTCTTGAATAGCTGAACTCCAATCCGTCTTCTAACACTTCAATGGCGGAACTTGCACCGCTCGGGCTAGAGTAATTCCCCTCTGTTGTCTCAATTTCAATAAAAAGGCTTGATTCACCTTTAACCAATCCAATTGCCATATTAAACCCCTAATCTAAATCTGACAGTATAGGTTGCTGTCATCGTTACTATGTTATTTTCATTATCAATCTCTGGCTCTGTTATGTCTATTGCGTTAATAACCAAAACCCTACTTATATTTAATTTTCTTCTATATAACTCAACTTGCAATGCCTCGTGGTCGTCTATTAGTTGAATTATTTTCTCGTCTAAATCGTTGTCATTTTCACCTTTTGACTCAAATCTATTGGATAGTAATACTTCAAACGATCTTTCCTGTGTAATAGTCTGATTAGTTCCAGAAATAGTTCCAGCTGATCCAATTCTTACTGCATAAATACTTTTACTATTAGGTCTATTATTATCAGCAAATGACCACTTATATTTTGACCTTGAATAGCTTGGAAGTATTGTGTCAATCTGTGTATTAAATGCGTCTCTAATCTCTCTTACAATCCCCATTAAAACCTCTGCAATATAGTTGCGTGTGGTCTATTTAACTCAAAACTATCTTCCTTGCCGTCATCGTCAATATCAACCGCTAGTGTTGGCATATTAAGAAATGATTCTGCTTGTGAAAAACATAACCTTGAGTCGTCAATGTACTTGTCATCGACTTGATCTGATAACCATTTAAAGATTAGTCCTAAAGTCATATATTTTGATGCAACTCTAATCTCTGAAATCTGTAATAAATCCCACTCAGTTATCTTTGTCGGATTAATTAAACCGCTTGATGCTTTTCTGATATTTTGATTATTTAAACTTTGGATTATTCTATCTCTTGCTGATTTATGAAACTTGATAAAAGAAACTTCACCGCTTGGCAAGCTATCTGTTATATCAGGGTAATCTTCTTTTAAATCTGAATCATCGCTAAATACTATATCAATGCCTCTAAAAACAATATTGCCCATGCCACCAGATGCTTTTAATTCGTACCAATAAAGTTCTTGATCATTTCTAGTAGTTTTGACAGGTAATATTGCTTCTCTATCCCAGCTAATAAACCCTGATTGAGTAAAATTTTTACTCTTATCAGTAATAGTAGTAACTGTTTCACTAGGTGCGAAGTGATTTAAAACTATTGTCTCATTTGTTACATTAGGTGTTATTATCTCAAGATAAAGGTCACTAATAGGTTTGTAATAACCAATTTCAATGGTGTCAGTTGTGCTTATTTGAGCTGTCACATTAGCATTATAACCTATAAGATCAATGCTTTTATCAACTCCATTTACATATACCTTTAACATAATCCCTCTCTATTTAACTATTTCACCAAAAACACTAATATCAGACATTCTCCAGAATAAGTAACCACTTTTCTTTGCTCATACTTAACCTCTTTATCAAGCTTTTCTTCTGGAAAAGAAACAAATTGTCCATTAGGCAATAATATTCTATTTTGTAATTTATTACTCATAATTTACTCCTATAATACTTCATGGAAATCCATGTTAATATATATCTCTTTATCAATCCCATTACTTTCTTGATATTCTATTTTCAAGTATAATCCTGCGAATAAATCTGCTGCATATTCTGAGTGATCCTTGTAGAAATCTTGTGATAGATTAACATTAAAGCCATACTGATTGATACTAGCTTTAGGTGTACCTGATAAAGTGCCCAGATCATCATCTAAAACTTTGAAACTAGCACAATCTCCTTTATCACATCCTATTATTTCAACACTATCTAATTTACATTTGGTGTATGGTACAGGTATCTCTATCTCTATCATAGTATTAGCAGATACATTATATTTGTATCCATGCTTTCTTCTGGATAACTTTCCGTCAGCTACATATTTCGATGCAAAAACTGGTCTACTCATTAAGCACCTTCTTTTGTTAAAGTTACGGCGTAAGCTTCTAATTCAACCGCTTTATTTTGACCGCCGCCGTTGCTATTTCTTTTAAATAAAAGCCTTAAACTTCTTGAAAAATTTACAGGGCTTCCGAAGTTGATACTTAAAACCCTATCGGTGTTATCGTAGCGTATCGGCAAAACATCAGCATAGCTATCGGCACTCGCAATTGATGGCAATGTTTCAATATCAATTTCCGTAACTGTTTGACCGTCAATCTCAACTAAAACACAAGCCGAAGCTTTAGAAAGTCTGAAAAATGCACTTATAAAAATTCCAAAACCTGTATAAGTGTAAATTTCATTATAACCTTGATTAAGCTCGTTAAGATTTACGGTAGTGTTATCATATTCAAACTTTAAATTTTGTCTTATTGCAGGAACCGCTAAACTCATAATGCACTTCCAAAAACTATCGCTTCAAGATAGTTAATTGATGTTAAGTTATCATTAATAGTAACTCTTACATAATCAGGTGTAGTAAATTCATTTTGATTTCTAATAATAATAGGTGAGGGAGAAACAAAAGATGCTGTAAAAGCATCCTCACTACTTGCAAAATCAATAACAAAATCCCTTGGTGATATACAAAATCTATTCCTAAAATCATCAGTAATAGTAATAGGTAAACTTGTAAAAATATTATCATTTGATTTTATCTCAAAAGTTATTCCATTTGCTAGCGCAGAATTTAAAGCTAAGAATTTTCCAAAAGAAATTCCGTTGTCTCTACCATAAATGGATATAGAATTTATTACTCTATCATTATTACTAAGTGGAATATCAAATTGTACAGGAGTGCCTGATCCATTTACTGCTAAATTAGGAGAACCACTATTAAGAAAATTTAGGTTAAACAATTCACTAAGTATTGCAGGAGCTGTTTGCGAATCAACTTTTAATCTATTGACTCCATCAGTACCTTGAACAACCGCCGCTTTAACTAATTCATCCTCGCCTGTGATTGATACTGGCATTGATGCTTGTGTATTTCTATCCAAATCTGCCATAATAAAATATGGGAGCTGTTACACTCCCACCCTATCAAACTTCTTTTCCGTTAATTAAACTGTAAAGGTCTGTTGATTGATTATCAAGGTTAGTTTTAACTAATCTAATAATTAAACCTGATGCAACTGCCTTTGGAGATTTATGAGCAAAAACAACATTAGGATTTGAAACACTATTAAATTTAACCATAACAGTATTAAAAGTTCCCGCACTTGGTGCTGTCTCAACTTGCAATTCAAACTTTGCAAGACCAGCACTTGAGCCCTCTACATTTAAAGCTCTAAACTCACTTGTTGTTGTATAGTCATGATTTGCGCTTGCATCTTTTGCTACGTTTACTGCAACGTCATAATCTTCAATCTCTGTTGCTGGGTCATCAGAAACATAAACTGGCAAAGGATTATTTTCATCAATTCTATTTCCGCTTGAGTCACTAATAGCAACGTCAACAGCAACTTTATCATCATTACCAACAACTGCCGTTGGTCTCTTGTTCATTGTAGTTTCATCAGGCGATGCGCTACGATCTGAAACGATCAAACCTTGTGAGCTTGGTCTCTTATTATTTGTAGCATCATAATCACCATTCGATTGAACGTGACCCTCTTGAGACAATAGAACTTGCTTGTCATTGCCATCAGAGTCTTTTGCATGAACTCTTACGTGTGCTTTTTTCTCTGAAATCTCTAATTGCTTATCAACTCCATTTGGGTCAACAAAGTCATGCAACTTGACTTGCACTTTCTCATCAACGTCATCTCTTGATCTGATTGGTAATTGCCCCTTATAATCTGACATCGTTATTCTCCTTGTAATTCAGTTTGTAGTTCTTTTATTCTTTCATCTTGAGCTTTTATAGACTGCTTTATTCTATCAATGTCAGTTTGACGCTCAAGAATTTTAAATTCCATTTCTTCTTTAGCGCATTTTACTTTGCTAAGCTCTAATTGTTTTCTTGCTTTATCTAATTCATTCATCGTAAATACCGCCAATTATAGTTGATTCAAAAAATTCTGCTGTCTCTCCATTATTTTCAACAAAAATTTCAACTTTGTCACCTGCGCTTAAAAGCTTTTCGACAATATTAAAATCAACATTGAAATTAGCCCACCATGAACGCTTTGCTTGTATAATTGAGCCGTTTACTTTAATTATAAACCTAGCGATATTATTGCCAGAGCAAGTGACTGCATTTAAGTCAAAGCCCTTTCCTGCTGGTACAGTAAAGCTATTTATTAATGTTTCACTATTAACAGCAACAGCATTTGCGCTGTCATAAATATTTTGCGTAACACCTTTAGTAGCAAACTCAACCATAACAGGGTTAACATTCTCTATGTTTACAGCTTGAACCACACCAGACAATAGTTCTCTGTAGCTCTGATGTTCTCGATCATGTCTACTTATAGGTAGTGTCATTTTTTCTTCTTAGTTTTATTATTCTTTATATTTTCTTTTATCTTTAATTCTTGATTTATATAATAAAAAGCATACCAATCATTTTGAGCAAACGTAATGCTAAAATAATTAAATGATGTATTGTGCCTAATGTTATTTTCTAACATTAATCTTTCTAAACCCTGTGCGTTTTCTGCTTTTAAAAAACTAGGTGATACTAAACAATTACCCTCTGTCATGCTTATCCCTTAAAAGAAAGGCAGAGCCGTAGCCCTGCCAATTATTCTTAATTACCGTCTGAAACGATTAATGCTGAAACTGTAGGACCAAGTGATTTCTCACCAAGTTGACCAGCTTTAACACCAAACTTTTGCTCAATAGCCACTCTCATAGCCTCTGGGCCATAAGAAACTTCTTTTTGCTCTCCGTATGTTGGCATTACTTGGAATGCAATATAAAGAGCTGATCTATCAAACATATGGTATCTATCAGAAGTTGTAATCCCATTGTGAATCATACAGTCAACTCCGTAAAGTCTACCGATAACACCATTAGGAATATTTGAACTTCCATACTTATCAGCGTCAACAAATTCAGTGATCCCTAGCATTACTGCCTCTTGTGCTGGCGGAGCAATGAAAAGTAAATTGTCTAAGTCAGCATCATTTTCTAAAAGTGTCTTTCTCATAGTTAAGAAATTAGACTTAGAAATGTCACCAGTAACAGAGCCTAAAGCTTGACCATTAGTTTCAAGAACACCTAACAATTGAGAATCAACGTATCTTGCGTGAGCACTTGCAGCTCTCGAAGCACACTCTAGCTCCCAATCAAGAACAGATTCAATTGCTTCAGCTGGATCAACAATATAGTTGATGTGAGCAACAAAAGATAAGTCTAACTGGTCAGCAGTTGAGCTGATAGAAGCAGCATCAGCAGGAGCACCAGCAGCTCTGTTTGTAACTGTGAACGATCCCAACTTAGGAAAGCTTACAGTCTTTGAACCCTTAACAGCAAATCTTGACACGTCTGTTGCCATAGGCGCAAGTTTAGCTTTAAATTTTAATTCTTTTTGTACTAATGCAGCAATCAAATCTTGTTTTGTTGCATCTACTTCGTTTGAAGCACCGATAATAGCGTCAGCCATAAATTAACCCCTTTTTTTGTATAATTCTCTTATTTCATCAGCAGTCATATCTGCCAATGATTTTTTCTTACCAATAGGTGTTTGAGGCGGTTTATTGAATGTTGACGGAGTGCTTGTTTTTCTCAAATATGGGTGTGCCTCTAAAACAGCATCGACATATCTTTGAACAGCATCACTTGCAACAGTCAAATTATCCTCATCCTTTCCCTCATCTAAAATATATGCAAATTCTGGGACTCTCATAAGCATATCAATACTCTGAACTTCACTTGCATACTTAGAAAAAGCACTCCTGACATTAGCTTCCATGGTCTTTTTTCTTAAACCAGAAAACTCATCAGATAGTTTCTTTGCTCTTTCTCTTTCCATTTCTAAAAGCTTTTGAGCATTGCCGTCTTTTTCAGCTTTCTCTCTTTCAAGTCTTTCTTTTTCACTCTCGATTTCTTTAGCAGTCTTTTTGTAACGCTTACTTTCTTCTAATAAACGCTTGTTAGTCTGTTCAAGTTCTTCGAGCTTCTTAGCTAAACTTTCAGCATCTAAAACTGGTTTTTGAGATTCAAGGCCTTCGCCTGTTGCCAACTGTCCTTCGACTTCTTTTGACATAACTTACTCCTTTATTGTTATTACTAAATTATAAAGCGTCAAGTTTTTAACGCTGTCTGTTTATTCTCTCTAATTGTTTTTCAAATACCTTTTTAATTATGTCCAGTAATCTATTATTAAAAGTTTCATTTTCTCTATTGCCAGTATTAGGAAGTAATCTTCTAATGACTTTCTTTTTACCAGCACCCTCTATATCGTGATACTTTGCTTTTTCATCTTTAAATTCAAATTTAACACCTCTATTTGTGATGCTTGTTTCTAATGAATCGTGCAAGTCACCTGACTGTTTTAAGTCAACTGGCGATCTTTTCTTTTTGCCGTCAACATAGCCCTTTTTAATAGCTGTCTTATAAGAGTCACTATATTTTTGATATTTTCTTTGATTACTTACTGGCGAAATGCCTTTGGATATAAAGTTTAATATTTCCTGTGGGAAAATCTTTTCAATTACTTTGTAAAATCTACTTTTAGTATTACCTAGCTGGCTTTTAATTTGTAACTTTACCCTAATTTTACCCCTCATAAGCCACCTAGAATTAAATCTAAAACACTGCGTCTTTCTATAACACTCGATGCTTGGATTTCTTCCTCTACTTCCTCAACCTCTGGCATTCTATAGCCATCTAAAAGATTATCTATTCCGTTTCTTATCTCTAATCTTAATCTCTCATCAGGATTAGGAATAAACTTTCTTACTGGAACTTTATTTTCTAAGAATTTATGTCCTTTCATTCCAGTATTATGGCCGTATGCTTTAGCAGCTTGATCTTCATCTGTTATGCCATAGATTATTTCATTGCCATCAATGCGGTAATTTAAAGCACCTAACATATCGCCCTCAAGTTCAAGATTAGGAAGCTTATCGCCGCCCTTTTCTTCATCTGCATATTCTTCATCTAATGACTTAAATCTTTTACCAGTTACAGGCGATAATCCACCGCCTACATCGTCAAGTATTGATGTAATAATATAATTACCGACTTCGTTTAAGACTTCGCCTCTAATACTACTCGGTATCCGATCCAGATTGACCTTGAATGTCGCTTCTATCTGTTTCTGATTGTAAGCCATTTAATACCCTATCCATAGATTCTTGACGTTGTTCTTTTATTCTTGCAAGCTTATCTTTTGCCTCTGCTTCACTCAAATTAGGATCGTAAATTTGAAGCTTTTCATGCTCTTCAATTAACCCTAATGAGTAAGCCTTTTCAATATTAGTAAGCTTCTCAGTATCAGTGATTAAAACCTTTGGCTTTGCATAGATAACATTAAAATCTTTACCAAATGCGTTACTGTAAATTTCATTTAGCGTATCAAAAAAGAAATATTCAACCTTAGTAAACAACTCTTGAGTTTCTTCGACATAGTCTTGAACATCAGCATTCGATAAAAGCCTGTCAAAGCCTGACGTGTAATTTTGAGTATCGGTTACGGCAGTATTGGAAGTAATGCCATACTCGTCTAAAATAGTATTCATCATTAAGACAATTGCTTCCTTATGCCCTGCTAAGTTTGGAGATGGTGAAATATATCTTGCATCTGTTACTGGATCATTTGGATTAGTTGACTGCGGTAAATTCAATACAGACATTAAGCCATGCACTACTGTATCCATCTTTTTATCTGCTGGATAACTAACAACCATTTGACCGATCTGCATATTTGCACTTGTATAATAAACACTAAGCAAAGTGTTAAGCTCAATTGAGTTAGATGAAAGCGTGTTGTTTCTAGGGTAGTTTGTAGTCCTTGGAATCTCGATAAAATTCATTACACCTAGAGGATTTACGTTGCTTGGATTATTTGGAAGTTGTACCCATTCAAGATAAGTTTTTCTATCGTCTTTATTTTTCTTTTTAGTAATAACAGCGTGCATATCTTTGGTCCAAAAAGAGTACACACGTTGATCCGCACCCTCTTCATGCTTATTAGATGCGATTAATTCATCTCTAAAATTACCCTCTTCAATCTCTTGTATTGACTCAGGTTGATAAGATAAAACTACACATTCAAGATTTCCGTACTCGTCTTTGATGGCATCATACTGGTATGGTGGAATTGCAACAAATTTAGGTGCTGAAATTCCATTAACTTCATTAGGGAAAAATCCCATTAATCCATACCTATGCTTATTATAAATCTTTTCAGCTTGCTTAATTACTTCTTGATAATCACCTAAATAAAGAAATTCATCATACTTAGTAGATAATTCTGGGTTTGATAACTTTCTTTTAGGTTGTGTCTTATAAGCCTTACTAAGTTTAGCGACGATCTTTTTGAAAATGTTATAATCCGACTTAGTGTATAAATGCCAAGTCTTAGGGTACATTTCTCTAAGTTTCTTTTCGACAAAGTTTTTCTGCAATCCATCAAAAACAAGTTCTGCTTGATACTCATTTTGTTTTCTGTCGATATTCTCTTGAGATTCTATTTCGCCGATAATTCTTTCAATTGTTCCATAGTCATTTAAGTCAATCATTAATACCCCGATATAGTAAAATCTTGTGGTGCTTTGATATTAAAATAGTAATACACAGGATAGCCCATAGCATCTGAAATATGTGTCAATGTTGAATCAGTTGTCTTATCCAAATCAGCACCTTTCCATGATACTTTTTCAAGGTCTTTCACTAAGTACACACACTTATTATCAATCTCGATTATATTGTTTGTCAAAGCATGGTTAACAGCATTTACACGATCTTTTACAAAAGGATTATGCGACCAAATAACATTAAAACCAGCGTTCTTTAAAATAACATGGTCAGAGGTCCCAGAAGTTCTTCTATTACTGCCAGTAGAGTCAGGAATTATTGTTGCTCCATGATATCCACGCTTTAAAAGCTCATCAACCATTTGAAAAGTATCAGAGTCAGTTAAATAAATCTCATCAAATATTTTCATCTTATTATCTATTATTTGAAATACAATTGCAGTCATAGGGTTTACGTTAAAGTCCATTCCTACAAATATTGTTCCATGCGTTCTATTAACTGACTTTACGTGTCTATTTCTATGAAATGCGTAATATGCACGTCCTTGGTTAACATTTATAAACTCACCGAAAAGCTCTTGTTTTGCTAGTGGAGTATCTTCACCGCCATAAGCTGCTACTAATGAATTGTAATAACCATTAGGTAAATAAATATTATCCTTGGTTTTACATTGAACTAAAAAATGCTCATCAGTTCCTTTGCTTACCCATATATCATGAAGAAAATTAATTCCATTAGGTGAAGTTACAGCATAGAACTGATTTTTGCCGTTTTTCCCTCTTAATCTTTGAATGATCTTTTTATGAATATATTCTGGTGTTTGATTAGGTCTACCACAAAAAGCATATTCATCTACAACCATTTTATCGACTGTTAAACCAGCAATAGCCTTATCAACATTCTCTAATGATCTTAGATAGCATTTCATTCCCTCAAAATTAAAGAAACCTTTATTCTCTTGATAATCCCAATTAGACTCATCGAAACCATACATTTTTAATCTATCTGTTGCAGCTTTTAATGTTGAATCTCTTAACTGCCTGTGAGTATTTGCACCGATAAAAACTTCATTGTTAACTGATTCTGATCTGAATTTAACTAACAAATCACCTATAGAAAACGACTTGCCAGAGCCTACACCACCCACCATAAGATTAAACATTTTATCGCTTGATAATAGCTTTATCTGGTGAGGCAATGCCCTAATTATCTGTGCTGACAACTTTAAACTCGAATGCTTTATCTTGTGTTAAAGAT
>Ga0099848_1001567_pt1 | contig 10732 bp, 24 predicted proteins | sample CB_VirMetaG_3_FD_78179 | JGI IMG/M metagenome (GOLD analysis project Ga0099848, IMG submission 78179) | Freshwater to marine saline gradient viral communities from Chesapeake Bay - CB_1508_1S Viral MetaG | ecosystem: Environmental > Aquatic > Marine > Coastal | place: USA: Chesapeake Bay... | reverse complement strand
TTTGTTATAGGTTATATACTAGGAATGGTATCATTCTCTATTGTAGCTTATATATTAGTTCATGTGGTAAGATAATATCTTCCCGAATTTTAAGTCAAGTACCTGTCTGAGTGCAGTGTCTAAAATAAACCTTGACAAATACTCTCTTATGAGGGTATTCTTTACTGTTAGCAAACAGTGACAAACCTGTGGGGCTTCTATTGGGTTCTATACTTCTCCTGCAAAGAGAGTATAGTGCTAACATATCATTTGCAGTGATATGAATCCAAAGTTAGTGCAGACTTTAAAATCAGGTATTTTACATATAGTATTGATAAAGCTATGTGAGTTTAATTTAAACTATCATACATTCATGTTCGGGTGCGTCCTGGTGTTGCATGTTGTATGTTAATTATCTATTCTCCTCCACAAAGATTCCACTTGGGAGAATATAGCTGACTGAAGTGGAATTCAGTATAATTCAAGTGATGACTCAGCGGTCTAATAGCAATGTAGGATATTGTTATACTCTTGTCTATGCTTCAAATATTGAGCACAATCAATATTATTATTATTATTAACAAATCAAGTCCTGTGTACCTAGCACAGGCAAGTCCTCATTTTACTTTTATATATTTGTGGTGCAATAAATGCACCTCAACGTAAGATGTAAGGTATCGGCACTCTTCCCTTAACCGAGTGTCTATCCAGTAAGCTGCTGGCGTTGGCTCACCATAACAGACAAGTGAGAGGTTTTGGTCTATATACCTTGAAGACCATTAAAATTTTCCCATGTTGGCGGGATATAAAACCACAGATGTTGAACTGTGGCATAGTTTACTATGATAGCCAAAACACCGTGCAATCAGTACCTTTCTTGTAAGGGGAGCAGTTGTACACAAGGGTGGGTAGGACAAAGGCCTTGCAGGGTTCTAAAACTACCAGTGTTATAGACAAAGAGTATTGCCTGCAAGCAATATGTGGTTATCTATAAAATCAGGGATTTGAGCTATTATCCTGGTAAGACGTAAAATGCTAAGACTAACTAAAAATTAGTACTGGACAAGGAGTGGTGACACTCTAAAGCTTATGGTATAGTTGGAAGTGCCTAATCATTATGTAGCAATACATGATGTTATCCCGAAAGGGGCTATGAATTTTGTGTGCCAGCACAAATGCAGTAGCACTTAATCAATGTCTTATTGGCCAATAAGATTGAGAAAGAGTAGAACAACTATATCTTATTCTGTTACTGTGCAGTCAATCATAGTATGGCAAAGTTAATGAAGGGTCTTACTGCCCGTGTGCTAACTATCTCAGAAGGATAGGTCATTAACATATAAAACCGAGTAGTGCTAGGTTTTATTTATTTTTTAAACTTTCTGATTACCAATGAGTGCAGAGAGACAATTTAAGATGTAACCAGGCATCGGTACTATGGATACTAATGTGCGAAACCCAAGAGTATCTAGAATATGTTGAATAGTAAGATAGACTACATATTTGAAACCAAATTGATTACTTACTCAAGGCTTTAGATTTTGTGCCGTAATATGCTTCTGAACAAGCATCAACAAAATTATTTAATGCACCATTCCTGATTCCCAAGGTCAGGCAGTTGTAATAAATTAACCCTGATAAGTTTGATTCTTATCCTCACTTTTAGTGACCCTGATATGGAGGCTTAATGAATGTATTGTAGATAGACATATAAATATTGTCAGAGATACTTTACAACTGAGTGCAGAGGGGTATTTAACTTATAGAAACTTTATTTATTTACTTAAAAATAAACTTATGACAAATCAAGATTTTTGTGAAATCTATAGTAGTTACTATGGAGAGAAAATAACTCATGTAGATCAAGTTGCTCAAGCTGTATTTACAGGTAAAGAGCTAAAAGAACTTATTGAGTTTTTCATAAAAGAACTAAAAGAAGAAGATTGGTCTAACCAACAGTATTAAACTTATTTACTTTTATTAATATGAGTCAAGAACCTGTTTATTGGACTATGAAGAATGGTCAGAAGATTAATGTTGATCATATGGACATTAATCATCTCCGTAATACTCTCAAGATGCTTATTAGAGCTAAGAGAGCTACAACTGCACCTGTATCTAAATTTAAGATACACGGTGAGATTGCAAGTGAGTTTGCTGATATGGTAAAACTCTATGCAATTAACCCTGAATTAACTTGCACTTGTGATGAAGTACATCAATGTCAACAGTGCTATGAAGAAACAATAGAAAGGCAGTGATATTCTGCGTATTCCTGGACATGAAGACAAACTGTCCATTTTTTTATTTATTTACTTAAAATTTTAATTATGAATGCAAATTATGATTTAAATGAGTTAGCAATGGATGTATTAAACTTTGGTATTACTGAAGCTAACACAGAAAAACTTATGAATTTATCTGATGAAGATATAAACAAGTTCCGCAAAATACTTAACAAAAATGGTCTTTATGAACCAAATGTTGAAGATGACTTTATTCTAGACATATCATAGCATAGGTTAAGTGAGTGGTGTAGTCTAGAACACCACTCTTTTTTATTCATTTAAGATTATTTGATATGAAAAATTTTAGATTTTTATTCATTGTATTTTTGATGGGCTTTATAATGATTCTTTTATTAGAACTTGGTCTCCCGTTCACAGTTGTATTTGCAATTTTAGGAATAACTCTCTTAGTTTCAACTATATACACCATACTATATATCAGAGAAACTAATAGACTTAATAAAATTGTAGAACAAATGTGGGCTGAAGATAAAATGAGAGAGGAGGATGAAGATGCCTGATAAACTTTACGTACTTAAAAATGATTTTCTTGATTGGTATTTAAAAGATGGTTTTGAAAAAGTATTTGATAATGCAGTTATTGATATTATTAAGTATTCATTAAGAAAAAATGGTTCATACCGAATTACTATTTCTGATTTACTTAAAAGCTCAGAAAGCTTTCATAATACAATACCTTTAAGATTAGTACAAGGTTTTTCAGATGAAAAACCAGAATTAAAGATTGAAGATCTATTTAGCAATTTTGAAATACATTTAATATGAAAATAATGGCTATAATATTTAATATGTTTGTTACTTTATTTAACGGTTCACAAGAATTACCTAACTTTCTTAATAAAAGTGAGAAAAGTTTTGTTAAAAATGTGATTAATGTAAATGGTGGTAATCCTGTAGAAATTACCAAAATAGGAAAACTTATTGAGATTGAATTTAAAGACACTAAATACACTTTATCTAAAGGTTATATAGATGAAGTATGGATTAAAGAAAATGGTCAATGGATAAGTCTTGGTAAAGCTGAAGATGCTTATTAAACTTTATAATATGGGTACAAATATTTTAGATTGGATGAGATATTGGGATAACTTTAATAAAGATCTCTATATAGCTTATCTAATTGCAAAAGAGAATAAAAAATGAGACTATCAGTTGACTATGATGAATCTGATGTAGCTAAAATACTATCTGAATTAATTAAACATAAGAATAAAGATGAATTTATTAAACTGTTGACGCCTTATTTGTCTGCAGATTCAAAAGTAATTCACTATTTCTTTAAACTGTATATAGATGGTAACAAGCTTCCAGAAGTTATTCCAAATAATTCATTATGTAAGATTCATGTAAGTAACTTAGGTTATAATTGCAATAAAGAGAATATTAAAAATACTCTTGCTGATTCTGATGGTGCTATTGTAGTTACTGTAAAGAGATTTCTAGGTTACCACAGCTATCTACATTATGAAATTGAGTATACTAATGTTATGTCAGATGGAAGTACCGAGACTGATTTTTGTAATGTAAGTTTTGATAGCTTAAAGCTATTAGAAGAATTTTAAAGAAGTATATCTGCAATATACTTTTCCTAGCTAAATGATATGGGGGTCATTGATCCCCATTTTCATTGTTAGCTATATAGTGCTAAATATATTTTGTGTACTGCAACTATGTAAGTTTAAATAAAGTATATTTACTAATTATATGCTACAACTATGATGTATCAGTTACCAAATGGCAAAGTAATTCATCTAACAATAGAAGAATACTTAGCACTTACAGATGAAGACATTCAATATTTGATGTCTAAAGATTTTGGTGACCATGTAGCAAATCCTTTTACACAAAGTGCTGTTAAAGGTAACAGCCGAGAAAAATCTTATGATTTTAGTTTTATTCCTGATGAAGATATAGACATAAATGATGATGACTCAGGTTTAGACGATATCATAGACATAATGGATTTTCCAGATATGTAATATTATTGCGTCCTGCAATAACACTTATTTTCAATTGAGTACTTGAAGATATAGTATTTAACACTCACAATTTATTTATTAATTTTTTAAAAACAATTTATTATGAACTCTAAAGTTATAGTATTAGCAGATGAAACAACCGGAGCTGTTGTTAATGTTTCAAATAACAATCCTGAATACGGATATGTAAGATTTCAACAAACTAAAGCATCTATTGATAAGAATGGTTTCTTATCAAGAAAAACTGTTAGTGCCCTTATGCCAGGTAAAGTAGAAGATTTACAATCAATGGGTTTTTATGCAGGTCAAGCTTTGGATGCTAAAATAGTTATTGAAGAATCTTTAGAACCTTTTAATGCAGAAAATCCTGAAAGAGATCTTAAGATCGCTGGAGAAACTGGCATAGTTTGTAAGCAAGGTGATTCACCTATTTACAGAAGAACTAAAGTAAGCTTTGATTTATCTGAAAAAGATACTACTAAAGCACATGATAACGTTGCTGAGCTTCAAGCTGCTTGGGAAGCACAAAAGTCTAAAAGCAAAGCAATGAAACCTAATGAAGAATTCTCTATTGGAGGATAATTTGTAAGTTACAAAAGTTAGAAAGGGGTTGAGAAATCAGCCCCTTTTTATTTATGAATTTTTTAATGTATGATTATGAAGCAAGGAAAACTACAACAGCAGATACAAGAGTATCTATTGACCTCACAAACTGTGATGTCATATGAACAAGATAAGTATACACCTTATCAAAACTATCTTTACAAAAGAGCACTTTACGGTCTAAAAGCTTTAACAAAAGAAGAATTAGATACTATGTGCAATAAAAAGAAGAAAAGAATAACTAATGTGTATTTCAAAGCACAGAAAGTTATTAATACTTTGAAACAAAGAGTTACAATTGAATACACTAACAATCTATTCAAGAGATTCTTTCCTAAAAGTGCTATAACTATAGAGTTAATTAAGAATTCTGAAGTTGATATCAATTTTAAAAATACTTTAAATTTTAAAGATTTAAACATTGATAAAGACCAAATAATTACTATCTTTATAGAAGAAGGTGTATTACCTAAAAACTTTTTAAGTTTAACTAAAGATCCAAATCAATTGCCAAGACTTAAGTAATGGACAATTTTGATAGAATGTCAGAGATTGATAAAGAATTTTTTACTCTTACTAAAAACTTTGATTTACAAGATTGGTCTGATTTGAGAGATGAAAACTATTGGTGGGTTATAGATCCGTTAACCAAGAGAAAAAGACCTAGAAATAAACTTGAAAAGCTAGACTTAATTAGGTATTATATTTCTAAAGGTGTACCAAAACCACCAGACGATGATTAAACCTAAATTGAAAGAATGTGATGTGTGCCATAAACCATCATTAATTTGGAAGAACCATGAGGGTTTCAGATACTGTAAATATTGCTGGAGTTGCCACAAAAGCAATTTAGATAAGCCACAGAAACCAAAACAATCTGAAATCCCTCGGGTTTCTTCTAAAAGAAAAAAGAAAGATCAAGAATATCTTAAACTAAGAGAAAGATATTTAACTGAAAATCCGCTATGTATGATAAAAGTAAATGGTTGTGCTAATGGTGCAACTGATGTACATCATACATATGCTGGTAGTAATAGAGAAGCATTTTATTTAGTTCAAAGCACCTGGTTAGCAGTTTGTAGAAACTGTCATGATTGGATTCATGCAAATCCAGCAGATGCTAGAACTATGAAATGGTTAAAATAAATTATTATGACAAAAGATAAAGTTCAATTAGAAGCCTTAGCAGCAACTGATGGAAAACAAAGATGTGCTATAATTCTAGGTACAGGTGTAGGTAAAACATTAGTTGGTTTAAACCATATAGAAAGAAATACTACACCTTTAATGAAATGTCTTGTTGTTGCTCCTAAAAAATCTATCTTCCAGTCCTGGAAAGATGATGCCGTAAAATTTAATAAAGAAAATTTATTAGGTAGAATGGTATTTACTACTTACTTAAGCTTAAATAAGCATGATCCTAATAATTATGATGCCGTCTATCTAGATGAGTGCCATAGTCTTTTGGATAGCCACAGAGGATTTTTACAACTCTATAAGGGTAAAATACTTGGTCTAACCGGTACACCGCCTAAAAGAACGTGGTCTGAAAAAGGTAAACTAGTAAATGAATTCTGTCCAATTGTATATACATTCAAAGCTGATGATGCAGTACAAAGTAAAATACTTAATGACTATCAAATTATAGTCCATGAGATAAATTTATCTTCAGAAAATAATTATTTAGTGAACTTTAAAAATAAAAGTTACTATACTTCTGAAGAAAAGAACTATTTGTACTGGTCTAGAAGAATTGATGTAAGTACAGGAAATATTCATATGTTGCGTGTAATGAGAATGAAAGCAATGATGGAATATCCAAGCAAAGAACTATATACTAAACTCTTATTAGAAAGTATTAAAACTAAGTGTATAATATTTGCAAATACTCAAGCACAAGCGGATAGATTGTGCAGCCATAGTTATCATAGTAATAACCCTGATTCTGATACAAATTTAGAAGAATTTAAGATTGGTAATATTACAAAGTTATCTACAGTACTACAACTAAGCGAAGGTGTAAATATACCTGAACTTAAACAAGGTATTATTATGCATGCATATGGTAATGAAAGAAAATCTAGTCAAAGAATTGGTAGATTACTTAGACTTAATCCAGATGATAAAGCTATAGTACACATACTATGTTATATGGATACTATAGATGAAAAATGGGTTAAAGAAGCTTTATCTGAATTTGACCAAGAGAAAATTGTTTGGAAAGACTTCCAAGTTAGCTTATAAATCATTATATTAGTTATATGGACAGTATTATAACACATAAGGCAATTTTGTATAATGACGACAACAATACTTTTGATTATGTAGTTGCTTGTCTAATTAAGTTTTGTGGGCATACTCTCATTCAAGCTGAACAATGTGCTTTGATAGCACATAATAAAGGTGAGTGCCAGATTGCATCTGGTACATTTGATGAGATATTTACCCTGATAAACACATTCCATGAATTGGTAGACATAACTTGCGCTATAGAACCTTATGAAAGTAATTTGCATAGACGCGTCTAATAAACCTGATAAAATACCTCTTGAAGAATGGGTAGAAGAAGGTGTAGTGTATACAGTTAAAAGAATTGTATCATTAAACGTACAAGATGCATTTGGATATGAACTTGAAGAGATTTTTTTAAGTAAAAAATGTTTTCCTTATGAATGCTATGCAGCAGAAAGATTTTTACCAATAATCACATCAACAAGTGCTGATGAACTAAGTAGACTTATAAGTGAAACAGAAGCTTCATCTGAAAACAGTAACTTAAGTTCATTAGAATAAATTTAAATTATTTAACAATGGAAAAACTAATAAACATATTAGGTTTAATAACATCTATATACCTAATTGGATCCTCTTTTTATACAATATATTTTTATTACTTGTATGCACAAACACACGATTTTATTAGTACGTTAATTGTAGGACCTTTTATTGCAATTTTAAAAGGGTTAGTTTTTCCTTTTTTTATATAAAATTATGGATTATACAAGAGCTGAAATTATTATAGAATGTAAAAACCACTTGAAAAAGATTTCTAAAAAATCAAAAAAAAGATTAAGAGAAGATATAGATAAAAGGAACTATTTAATTAGTTTACTTTATTTTAAATTCAAACTTACTGAAGAAACAATTAGTAATTTTTTAGATTTAAATAGAAATACTATTACACAGGCAAAATGGCAAGCTCCGTTTTTTATAAGTATAGATGATATTTCTTTTATTGCAAATGTTAATGAGTATTTAATTAAGTATCCGTTTGAATTTCCAACTAAAGAACAAGTATCTATGTCACGGATCTTAAAGAAAAAGACAAGCGTCACAGTAAATCTTCATTTAAATGTTTACAATAAACTAAAAAATTATGCAGAGATTAATGATTTAAGAAGTGACAAGGCTGCAGCTGATTTATTAACTAAAGCACTTAAGATATGGGTAGAATGAAAGATTTATACATACAGAAATTAAATGAAAGTTTGTCTTCTAATTTAGACAACATAGAAAATGTTACATCACCTACTGATATATTATGTCCAAATTGTCTAAAAGATAATTTAGTACAATATAGTTCAGTAGATTTAGCATGTGTAAAATGTGGATATGATTTTATTAAAGTAGATGAAAATACTGTTAGAATTAAATAAATCATGGTTGAAAAAGTTACTAGAAAATCTATGTTAATTAGACCCAGTGGCCGAAGCACAGACTATATTAGTCCAAGCTTTGGCTACGGATGTCTATACAATTGTACATATTGTTACATGAAAAGACATAAACCAACAGAATTAAATGTTGCAACAAATTATTGGGATATATTATCAGAAATTAATTCTCATGCAAGTTTCGATACTACAGAAAAACCTAATCAAACTCATGATAAGTATATTACTTATGATATAAGTTGTAATGAAGATTTTGCACTACATGCCAAATATCATGAATGGGAAAAAATATTTGATTTCTTTAAAGAACATCCTAGAGCAATGGGTTCATTTGCTACTAAGTATGTAAATAAAGATTTTCTTAATTATGATCCAGAGGGTAAGATTAGAATAAGATTTAGTCTTATACCTGAATATATTAGAGAAATATTAGAACCTAATACAAGTAGTATTTTTAAAAGAGTTGCAGCAATAAATGATTTTATTGAAGCAGGATATGATGTTCATATTAATTTTTCTCCTGTTATAGTATATGATGAATGGTTAAATGATTACTTAGATTTATTTGCATTAGTTAACGGTATTGTTAAAAAAGATAATAAACCTTTAGTAAAAGCTGAAGTAATATTTCTAACTCATAATAAAAATAAACATGAGTATAATCTTAATAATGATCTACCCGGTGAAAATCTTTTGTGGAAACCAGAAATACAAGAATCAAAAATTTCTCAATATGGTGGCTCTAATATTAGGTATAAACATGATTTAAAAGCAGAATATATTAAAGAATGGACAAAACTGCATGATCAAATTATACCTTGGAATAAAATCCGTTATATATTTTAAATGAAAAATATCTTAAAAAACAAAAAAACAAAAAATCTTATTACTGAAATTTGCAAAGAACATTATGAAATGTGTAAAGTAAAGGATAGTAGTATGGCTTATTTATGGTATATGTATATGAATGGAAGTAAGAATAACGATTTTAAACCATTTATGTTTTTAGCAGAAATTAAGTTATTACTTTATTTTAATTATTTAGATTCAGAACAAAAAAATAATTTAATAAATATGATGATTAGTAATGATGAAGACAATTTATATATGGTTGCTTTAATTATTTTAGAGTTCCGAAAACAAAGAATTAAAGAAAAAGGAGTTTTTACTCTTGAAAATATTAACTATAAAGATTTATCCTATGTACCGCATGTTATTAACTTTGATGAAATGGGGCAAGCGTTGAAATCTAGATATACTTTTAAAGAAAATGGATATTAAACAAATTAATTTTAAAGATTTTAAATGTAATGTTACAAAGTTTTATTACACAAATAATAGAACAGCAATAAAATTAATTGATTCTGAAGATGGCATGCCTATATTAACAGCAACAGTTAATTTACCAGATGAAAATATAAATGAAGATGAAGTATTAATTAAGTCTTGGTCAGAAAATGAAGGTATAGAAGAGATATTAATAAAAGAAAATATTATTGGTCCTAAGATTAAAGAGATACCTGCTGGCTTTGCAAATGCTACTCTTCATAAATTATTAATATGATTTTTACTAGTGAAGAAGATATAGACATGGTAATATTTGCTATAGAGAATGGTGATTATGAAGATGCTATTAAATTATTAATAGAAATTAAAGAAGAAAATAAACTTTAAATCAGAATAGAATGAAACAGACAGCAGTAGAATGGTTTAGTAAGAAGCTAAAGTTATTATTATTAGAAAAAGATATTGGTTTAGATATCATGTCTTTTATGAAAAAGTATGATGAACTTTTTAAACAAGCCAAAGAAATTGAGAAAGAGCAGATAATTAATGCTTGTAAACAATGTTCTTATAGTTATGAAGAAGCAGAACAATACTACAACGAAATCTTTAAATCAGAATAGAATGATTGACAAATGGCTTAAGAAGTTAGAACTAACTGATTGGACTGTTGAATTAGAACAATTAAATAATAATCAAGTTCTATGTGATTGCCCAGCAGAAGATTGTTACTTTATAGGTATTGAACGTAATTTTGAAAATAAAAATGCAGTAATATTTTACGATAGAAATCTTACGGAAGAAGATATTATTCATGAATTACTGCATATTAAATACCCTGATTGGTCAGAAGATCAGGTCAACGCAGAAACAGAAAAATTATTAAACCAAAACAAAGATGAGT
>Ga0099848_1001565_pt1 | contig 10739 bp, 17 predicted proteins | sample CB_VirMetaG_3_FD_78179 | JGI IMG/M metagenome (GOLD analysis project Ga0099848, IMG submission 78179) | Freshwater to marine saline gradient viral communities from Chesapeake Bay - CB_1508_1S Viral MetaG | ecosystem: Environmental > Aquatic > Marine > Coastal | place: USA: Chesapeake Bay... | reverse complement strand
CGCGACTTCGGCGTGCAGGAGGTGAGCCGCCTCTTCGGCGTGCCGGTCGTGTACCTCAGCGAGCACAGCCGGTCCACGTTCGCGTCGATCACCGAGCTCACGCGGTCGTACTGGGACGGCTGCCTCGCGCACTGGACGAGCGCATGGGCCGACGAAGTGCGGCGCAAGCTCTTGGCGCCAGGCCAGAAGCTCGTCTGGGACACTCGCGACCTGCTCAAGGGATCCTTCAGCGACCAGGTCTCTGCACTGCGGTCGGCGGTCGAGGTCGGGCTGCTCACGCAGAACGAGGCCCGCGAGCGGCTGGGGCTCAACCCAGTCGAGGGCGGCGACCAGGTGCTGAGGCCCGCCAACACCTACAGCGACCAGGACGAAGACGGCGATGATGAGGACGACGCAGACGTGGAGGAGCTCGATGCTTGAACGGAGAGAGATCCGGCAGGCCGCGGCCGAGGGCCGCACGCTGAGCGGCTACGCCGCCGTGTTCAACTCGCCGAGCGAGCCGCTGCAGTCGCACCGCGGCGAGTTCATCGAGACGATCGCGCCGGGCGCCTTCAAGCGGTCGTTGGATGGCACCGTCTGGGCGTATTACAACCATGACACCGCGTGGCCGCTCGCCAGGACTCCCGACACCATGAGCCTCGCCGAGGACAAGGTCGGGCTCCGCATGAGCCTGCAGCTGCCGGAAACCACGTACGGTAACGATGTCGCCGCCTTGATGCAGGCAGGCGTGCTCGACGGCTCGATGTCCTTTGGATTCCGGAGCCGTGAGGACCGTTGGGAACGCCGCGACGGCATGCTGCACCGGACGCTCCTCGACGTCGACCTGGTCGAGATCTCGATCGTGCAGGAACCAGCCTACAAGGCGCCTCGCTCTTCACTGCGAGGCGTTGACCTTGACACGAGCCGGCGTAGGCTCGCACTCCGAATCCGAGCTGCCGCAGGAAGCGCTAGATGAAGTGAACGAGCAGCGTGCTCACCTGATCACCGAGGCCCAGAGCCTCATGGGCGCGGTCGAGGCCGAGAAGCGGTCTCTCACCGCTGAAGAAAGCGAGAAGCTCGACCGGATCCTCGCCGACGTCGACGCGCTCGACGCCGCGGCGAAGCAGGCCGAGCGCTCCGCGAAGGTCGCCGAGCTCGGCAAGAGCCTCGACGCGCCGGTTCGCCGCATCGCGACCGCGGCCCGCGCCGCCGCGAAGCACAGCGACGACGAGTACCGCGCTGCGTTCCGGCATTACCTCATGACCGGCCAGGGCTCCGCAGAGCTCCGGACCATGACCACCGCCACGAACAACATCGGCGGATACGTGGTGCCGGAGACGCTTGAGAACCGCATCGTGGAGCAGCTCTACCAGAGCGACGTCATGCGGCAGCTGGCCACCGTGCGCTCGACGCCGGACGATCGCAAGATCGCGGTCGAGAGCACGCTCGGCACCGCGACCTGGGTTGGCGAGGGCTCCGCGATCACTCAGACCGACGTGCAGTTCGCTCAGGTCACCGTCGGAGCGTGGAAGGCCGCGACCTCGGTGCAGGTCAATCGCGAGCTCATGGACGACGCCGTCTTCGACCTGGAGTCGTACCTGGTCGACAAGCTCACGCTCCGCATCGGGCGCCTCCAGGAAGAGGCTTACGTCGTGGGCGCTGGCTCCGGATCGAGCCAGCCGAACGGCGTGCTCACCGGCCTCAGCGCTGGCTACACGGTCGCGAACGGCACGAGCCAGACGCTCAAGCTCACCGACGCGAAGCTCGTCTTCGATTGGCTCCACGCCCTCGAACCGCAGTACCGCGCCGGCGCCGTCATTCTGTGCCATGACAACTTCATCAAGCAGCTCCGCCAGCTGCAGGACTCGAACGGCCAGTTCCTCTGGCAGCCGTCGATGCAGCAGGGCGTGCCCGGCTCGCTCTGCGGCATTCCGGTCTACACGTCGGAGTATCACACGAAGCCCGGCGGCACCAACGGCAGCACCGCTGCCCAGGTGGTCGCCACCTACGGCCTCTTCCTGTACTTCGAGATCTATGACAGGGGCCAGACCGAGATGCTCGTGGACCCCTACACGAACAGCCTCAACTGGCGAGTGAACATCCACGTCGTGCGGCGCACGGACTCGGTCCGCACGCTCGACGCGGCCTTCAAGACGCTGAAGCTCGCGGCTTCCTAAACCCCGGACCGTGGGCCCGGAGGTAGCGCGGCAGCTCCTCCGGGCCCACGGCTTTCTCATGACCATTCCGCTCGGCCTGCTCAAGTCGCACGTCCGCGTCGACTTCGACGACGACGATGCTCTGCTAGCGCTCTACCTGAGCGCCGCGACGTCTCACTTCGAGCGTGCCACGCGGCGGCTGCTCTCGCAGCAGACGAGGACGCTGAAGCTTGGCAGCTTCACGGACTCGATGATTCCCTTCCCACCGCTCGTCTCTCTGACGAGCGTCACCTACGTCGACGCGGACGGCAACACCCAGACCCTTTCCGCCGACCGCTACGCGCTCGATCAGACGAAGCCCATCGCTCGGATCCGCTGGATCGATCCGCTGCCGGACCTGCACGAGGACTCGTTCGACCGCGTGACCGTGACCTACGTCGCGGGCTGGAACTCGCCGCCAGCCGACGTGGTGCGTGCGGTGCTTGAGCTCGCCGCTGGGTACTACCTGACCAGGGAGAGCGTGGCGACGATCCAGTTCCGGCCGGTGCCGTTCGGCGTGCAGTCCGTGATCGACAACCGCGCGGTCCGCGAGTTCGAGCCTGGGGCGGATCCATGATTCAGGCAGGGCTGCTGCGGCACCGCGTCACGATCCAGACGCCGGTGGCGACGGTCGACGCGACCGGCCGCCGGAACACCGCGCTCGTGACCGGCGCCACGATCCCTGCCTCGGTCGAGGCGGTGACCGCGGCGGAGGCGCCCTACGCCGACGGAGTTGCCCAGCGGACCGGCTACTCGATCCGCGTGCGGTATCCGTCGGCGATCGCGCACGGGCTCACCGTCGCGACGGTGCTGAAGTACCGCGACTTGCAGCTGCAGGTGACCTCGACGCGCCGCGAGCGCGAGGAAGAGGACGTGATGATCGTCGAAGCCTCGGAGGTCTCATGAGCATCGAGGCCGCCTGCTACTCGATCCTGAGCACGAACGCGGCGCTCATCGCCATCGTGAGCGGCCGCGTGTACCTGCAGCAGCGGCTGATCGGCACCGACCTGCCGGCGCTCACGTTCGAGATCCAGCGGAACGATCCGGTCCGCGTGCTCGCGGGCGCCTCGGGGCTGGTCGCCGCGGAAGTCGTGGTCACGTCGGTCGCCGAGACCTACGCCGCGGCGAGAGCGCTCGCCAACACCGTCCGAGACGAGTTCGAGGGCACGCATACCGCCGCAGGCGTGAGCCTGGTGGTGCGGTTCACGAACGAGGCGCCGCTGGAGGCGGTCTTCGACCTCGGCGACGAGAACGAACCTACACGCATTGAGCAGACCTTCCTCGCTCACCACGGAGCTTAGTCATGGCAGTATCAGCAAACGCAGCGGTTTTTAAGTGGTCGGCCACTACGGCCGGAACGGCTACCGCACTGGGATCGGTGCAGTCCATCAGCGACTTCTCGATGAGCTTCGCGACGATCGACGTGTCCGTCATGGGTTCGGCGGAGAGCCGCGACTTCATCGCCGGAAAGAAGACGGCCACGTTCACGATCTCGGTGCTGCTCGATCACTCCGACCACAGCGTGATCATGACCAACCACACGGACGGCACGCCTGGCAAGTTCGAGATCGACTTCCAGGACGGCAAGGTCAGCGGCAACGCCTTGATCACCGGCCTGACGTTTTCAGGTGAGCAGGACGCCGCGTCGAGCGTCACGATCACCGGCCAGGTGGTCGGAGACGTCACGATTACGGCGAGCGCATGAGCCCACGCGCTCCACAGCCGCTCGGCGACGAGCAAGGCCGCTGGTACGTCTCGGTGCCGACGGCTGGCGATCTCATCGAGATGGAAGCCCGCAAGAACGATCCGGAAGCGGTGCTCTGGTACGTCTCGCGGTTCCTCGTCAACTCCGACGGCACCTACGTCGTGCGAGACCAGGCGGAGGCGCGGACGGTTCCGGCGAACCTCGCCACCGCGGTCGTTCTGAAGGTGCAGGAGCTGCTCGCGGCGCGCCCTTGACTCCCGGCAGGCGGCTGCTGCACCGCCTGGCGGAAACCCTCGGATGCAGCCTGGAAGAGGTCGAGGCCATGCGCGGGCGTGACGTAGCAGAGTGGCTCGCGTACTGGCAACCGGCCGTCCGGCCAGCGCCCACGTCGATCAAGGATCTCTTCCGATGAGCTGGGTTTCACGATTCATCGAAGAGAAGTACGGCCCGCGGTGGTGGGGCTCGAAGGCCGCACGCCGAGAGATGGCCATCGCGTACTCGCGGCAGCGTGGGCCTCGCATCGTCAACGGCATCCGCACCGATCGCGGCATGGGCATACGGTTCGCTCCGGAGATCGACCCAGAGCTCGCTCGGCTTCTGAAGCGGCTGCCTCAGCAGATACAGCTGAAGTTCCAGCGGCGATCCATGCGGCAGGCGCTCACAATCTGGAAGCGGCTCGCGGCTCCGCTCTACCGACGGCACCGGACGAAGCTGCCGCGGAAGCACCTGGACGAGTCGCTCTTCATCGTGACTCGCAGCTACAAGTCGAAGCGCAAGGGCCGGAATCTGTGGGGCGCTCTCGGGTTCCGCGTAGGCCGCGTCCGGTCGATCGGAGGCGTGGCGCCGAAGGCCGATCGGATCTACTCGAACGAGTGGGCAGGCTGGCGTGCGCACTTCCTCGAACGCGGCTTCACGGCTACCGGCGGCCTGCGTGACCGTGCCGCCGAGAAGAGTGACGCGGCCCAGTTCCACAGGCTGATGCGTCGGCAGATCATCAAGACGCGAGTCGCTCGTGGTGAGGGACGCCGGATTCCAGGGAAGCTCTACCTTCCTCAGGTCTACGCGGCTGGCCGGAACGCCGCCCAAGCGGCCTTCACGCACGCCTTGGCCGACCTCATCAGGACCAGCGGCAAGCGGATCCGCCGCGTGCCGAAGTCGATCTACGCGGCGGAGATGAGGGAGCTTCTGGCATGAGTAGCGTCGGCCGCCTGAACATCGACGTTACCGCCACCACCGGCAAGTTCGACGCCGCGATGGCCGGCGTTCGGAGGCAGATCGGAGGCGTCGGCCGTGCCGGTTCCGCGGCAGGCGCCCTCGGCGGCATGGGCATGCCCGCATTCGGAGCGATTGGAGCAGCTGCGGGCTTGAGCGGTCCGCTCATCGCCGTTACCGCGGGCCTTGCAGCTCTGACAGGTGCGATGAAAGACCGCGAGAAGGACACTCAGAAGGCCAGCGACGCGCTCGATCTGGCACTTACGCGGAACATCGGGCTTGGCCAAGCGGGCCTCGCGATAGACGTCGGCTCGCAACTCGGCACCGGCGGCGAGGCAATCCTCGACCTCATCAAGGCCGCGTCGACCGGCGCCGGGTTTGCCGCAATCCAGAAGGTAAACCCAGAGGCCGCCTCGGCGATCCAGAGCGCTGCGAGCACCGGAGACTTCACCACCGCGCTGCAGGTGCTGCGGATGCTCTCCGCTGGCTCAGGCAAGACGGAGGTTAATACCGGCCTCGGCGGATCCGGCGACCTCGCCGCGACGATCGACGCCGGTCTTGCCGCGATCCAGAAGGTAAACCCAGAGGCCGCCTCGGCGATCCAGAGCGCTGCGAGCGCTGGAGACTTCACGACCGCGCTGCAGCTGCTGCAAAAGCAGTCGTCCGGATCCGGCAAGATGGAGATCGCGAAGGCCCTCGGCGGCTCCGGCGACGAGTTCCTGAGGCTGCAGCGGGCGGTGCTCAACCTCGGCAGCGGCGTCTCGCTCGACTCCGCTGAGCGTGCACTGCAGCAGCAGAACTTCCAGGCGGCCGATCCAAACTGGTTCGAGCGTGCCGTCAACGCCATCTTCGAGTTCTTCGGCGGCAACGCCCAGACATATACGTCGCTTGAGCAGACCGACCTGCTGCGAACGATCGCGGCTCAGCAAGGGCCCGGCATCTGATGAGCACCTTCGACACGAACCTGATGTCCATGGACTTCGTGCGGCAGACGCCGCCGAACGAGTCGACGGTGACGCTCAACTGGCGGATCCGCGTGCTCGACGCTCAAGGCGCGGAGGTCGAGTGGGATCCGTTTACCTACTGGCTATCGCTGCAGACCGAGGTGCCTGAGACCGGCAAGAAGCTGACCGGCTACCTTCCGAACACCACCGCCAACGACTGGTCGGCGTATTTCCGCTGCCGCCAGGTGACGTGCCGATTCGTAGGCGAGTCGAAGCGAGTTTGGGACGCGACGGCGACCTTCACGTCCAAGGACGCTTGGTGCCCGCATCCGCACGTCTGGAGGACCGACCAGACGCAGACGCGGTCGGTCGAAATGTATCGAGACGTGTATCCGACGGCCGCCCAGCTCAACTCGACGGCGAGCCAGCACACGGTCTCGACCGGCAACCGGATCGACGAGAAGGGTAAGCCGGTTCCGCGCGACCTGCCGCAGCAGCTCGTGAACGTGAGCTATATCTGGAACACCTCGATCGCGACCGACGGGCCCGGCTATCCGAACGTCGCGAACCTGATCAGCGAGGGCTGGCTCGACGCTCGCAACGACGCCGAGTTCCTCGGCTTTCCGGCTGGCTCGGTCCGCATGCTCGGCGTCTCGATCGATCCTGATCGAGACGAGTACGTCCGAGTCACCTACCAGTTCCTGCACGATCCTTGGGGCTTCATGGTGCAGGAAGCCGCGCTCGATCCTGGCGGCGCCGTCGAGCTGGAGACGACCGGATCGGTGGTGAATGCGAAGACCGTCTACTGGAAGCAGTCGGTCTTGACGCTGCTGCCATTCGACGAGTTCTTGACGCAGCTTGAGACGGACTGGCTCGTGGACGGCTGGCGCACCTACGACGAGCAGACCTGCACGGTGGCGCAGGGCGCGACGACCTACACAGGCAAGCCGCGCGAGGCTCAGATCGGCACCGTCAGCGAGTTCCGCGAGTATCCGGTCGAGGCGCAGCCGTGAAGCGGCTCTTCCGAACCGGCTTCGGACGGCTGACGGCGCCGCAGCTCACCGAGATCGGCGCGGCTGGTCAGTTCCTGCGGCAGCACCAGGAGCCGCTCGGCAAGGTCGCCGAGCGCTTCAGCGAGGCGGCGCCGCCGTCTGCCTGGATCCTCGCCGAGATCACCGGATATACAGCGATCGCTGGCGCGACCAACCGCTGGGAGTACAGCTTCGAGCAGGTCTACCTCGACGGCAATCTGAACCTGACGCAGGGCCACTGGACGTCCACGAACAGCGTCAAGGCGCTCAACTTGTGCGAGGCCGCGAACGACGGCGCGCTCATCGAGGGCCCGGGCTGGAACGTGGCGACCGCGCCAACCGGCTTCGAGATCAAGCCGATCGCTGAGTGCGTCGTGCAGCTGTGGCCGCATCGGCTGACGACCGGCGCCTTCCGCTGGGTGTTCTTCGCGTCCAACGTGCTCGATGGCGACTGCCCGGAGGCTCCATGAAAGCGGCTACGCACGACCTCACCTACTACCGAGGCGCCACCGACATCTGCTCGGTTACCTGGAAAGACTCGACCGGCGCGGCCGTCGACCTGACCGGATACTCGTCGACGTTCACGATCCGAGACGCTTCGGATGCGGTCGTTGGCGTGACCGGCTCAGGGATCACCGCGACGATCACCGCGAACACCGGAACGGTGGTGTTCACGATCACCGACCAAGCCGCGGCGGCGCTGCCGGTCGGCGTGCAGCGCTACGACGTCTGGTTGACCTCTGCAGGTGGCAACGACTATCCGCTGCTCTATGGTGCGTTCACCGTAGTCGAGGAGGTCCGATGAGCACCGTCGTCGTAGGGCCAGGCAACACGCTCATCGTTTCCGCGCCCGGCCCACAGGGCCCGCAGGGCGCTGGCGGCGGCGGAGGCGGCTCGGGCACCGTGACCAGCGTCACCGCTGGCGACGGCCTGCTGGGCGGCACGATCACCACGAGCGGCACGATTGACATCAACTTCGGCACGGCTGGCAACACCGTCTGCGAAGGCAACGACGCTCGGCTGTCGGACGCACGCACGCCGACCACACACTCGCACGTTGCCGGCGACATCGGTTCAATCACTGGACCGGCTCTGATCGGTCGCCAGGCGGCGACCACCGGGACCGCTGAGGCGATCACGCTCGGCAGCGGGCTCTCGATCGACGGCTCGAAGCAGCTCACCATAACGGCCTCGTACGCGCAGCAGTCCGTCACGATGAGCGCCGGGACCGGGCTCACCGGCGGCGGCGACTTGTCCGCCAATCGGACCTTCGCGGTCAGCTACGGCACGACCGCTGGCACGTCGTGCCAAGGCAACGACGCCCGGCTGAGCGACGCCCGAACGCCGACCGCGCACACTCACGACGCCACCGACGCCTACGTCGGCGAGATCGAGACGCCAGCGGTGCGGACATACACGATCGACCTCACCGTCGCGACGGCCAGGACGATCTCGGCGCTCTACTTCATCACGTCAGCGGGCACCGTCGACGTGACGCTCAAGAACGGCGCGAACACCGTCTACACGGCAGACGGCCTGGGCACGACCAAGACGAGCGTCACGAGCGGGCTGAGCAACACCGCAGTGTCAGCAGGCGGCACGATCACGCTGGTGCTCGACGCCGTGAGCACGCCGGCGGATCTCGCTTTCGCTATCTACTACACACGCACCACCGGCGCTATTACATGACGCCGCGCTGGCTCCATTGGCCTGCCTCAGCAGGCGTCGCTTGGACTCCGGCGAGTCTCAGCAGTCTCCGCGTGTGGTTCGATGCGGATTCGCTCACCGGACTGTCCGACGGCGATGCGATGTCTTCGTGGAGCGATAGCAGCGGAAACGGAAACAACGTCGCGAACACGCAGGCTACCTTGAAGCCTACCTACGAAACCAACGAACTAAACGGCAAGCCGGTGGTCCGCTTCTACAACAGTAGCGGCTTCAGCGGCACCGGTAACGTGTATTCAGTCACCACAACCGACGTTCAAGTCGCGGTGGTTGCGAAATGGAACAGCGTCAACAACGTCGCGATCTTCGATGTCAACAACTACGCGCCGCTGGTTCGTGTAATCAGCAACCAACTCGGCGTCTACGCGGTGGTGAGCGGTGGCAATCGAGGAATCCAACAGGGCACCATTTCAAGCGGTAGTTGGTTCGTCGGCTTGGTGATGGTTGACTGGCCAAACCAAATGCTTTACGCCTCGCTGAACGGCAACAATCCGACATCGATCGCGTGGAACAACACCGCAACATCGATCGGCCCCCTCGGCAGCACGTCGGTGCAGGTTGGCGCGCGCTATGACCAGACCACCGTGCCGTTCGACGGCGACATCGCCGAGGTCGTAATGGTCACGAACGATCCGACCACCGCGACGCGAGATAAACTCGAAGGCTACCTCGCGCATAAATGGGGCCTTACCTCTAACCTTCCAAGCACGCACCCATACAAGAGCAGCGCACCATGAAAACCCTTGGACATCATGCGGCGATCGCCGCGAACATCGACGCCATCAACTCCCGAATGGCTGCGCTCGCCGGCTCATTCGCATCGGTCGAGCAGCGCACCGCTGCTGATGATGCGCTCATTGACATCCTGAGCGCCCAGGCCGGCGGCCTGCTCCAGGCGGCGCAGGCGCTCAAGGCGATCGACTACACGCCGCCGGTGCCAGAGGTGCCTGAGTGACGATTAACGGCACCCAGCGCGTCTCGCTCTCGGTCGGCGACTGGACGCGTCTGATCGGGCTCACGGCGACGGTGGTGGGCATGCTCATTGCCACGCTCTGGCGGCAAGAGTCGCTGATTCGCGACGTGCAGACCAACCAACAGCTCCTTGAGTACCGCGTGACGCAGCTGGAGAACAGGCTTCCGTGAGATGGGTGCTCATAGCTCTGCTGGTCGGCTGCAACGCTCCCGAGCGGATCGCGAGCAACGCTGGCGACATCCGCACGCTCGCCGAGTCGAGCCGTTCGCGGTTCATGAACCACGACGATCCGGCTGGCGTTGCCGAGCAGGCCGAGATCATCGAGCGAGCTGCGGCCATCTCGGTCGACGCCACGCTCGTGGATCCGACGAGCCCTGCATGGCAGGGCACGCTGGAGCTCGCGCTATGGTCGGCGCTCGCGATCGCCGCGTGCGTGATCCTGTGGCAAACCGGCCTTGGCGACATGCTCCGCGGCCTCGTCGGCTGGATACCGCAGCGGCAGCGGTCGGCTGCAAAGCTGCTGCGTGAGGCGGTGGAGGATCCAACCACAATCCGCGAGGCGGCCGCGGCGGTCCGCACCGCGGATCCGCTCATCGACGCCGCCTGGAAGCGCTGAGATGTCTGAACTCCTCGGAAACATCTGGTTCGCGCTGCTCGTCGGGCTTGCCGGATACTGCGTTGGCTCCGTGTGGCCGCTCCATCGACTGTTCAAGCGGTGAGCGGAGCACGCTGCTGCTGCACGCCAGGCGAGCCCTCTTGCTGCGAGCAGGCCGGTCTCTCTTGGTGGAACCGCTACTGCCTCCACCTTGAGCCGACCACGTACTACCGGCTCTGGTGCGACTGCGGCGCGTGCGATGGCCAGTCCATCGACTGCGACGACTGCACGCAGGGTGGCTACTACTGCTGCCGGGAGGAGGAGTTCAACTTCTGCGTGCGGGGAGCCCTCTTCCGCAGGCCGTTTACCGATGGGCTCTG